>ERZ779869.2578-NODE-2578-length-14779-cov-2.464819_pt1 | contig 14779 bp, 13 predicted proteins | sample MGYA00511557_ERZ779869 | MGnify/ENA primary metagenome ERZ779869 (study PRJEB29588, sample SAMEA2154620) | human gut metagenome | biome: human gut; feature: human-associated habitat; material: faeces | place: Denmark | collected 2008/2010 ...
TTATGCGACTTATGGCACGATGAAAAAATCGTGTAAAATTATTGTGAAGAAGAAAAGAAAGTAAAGGAGAGCATTTTGGTAGCTTGGTTTGACAGCGTAATTCTTAATTGGTTTCAGTCAATACAGAATGAGTTTTTAACTGTTTTGTTCAAGGCAATTACATTCCTTGGAGAGGGCGGTTTAATCTGGATTGCTTTGGGACTTTGTCTCATTGCTTATAAAAAGACGCGATGGGTTGGCATAACGGTTTTACTTGCGTTGTTATTTTCCCTTCTTGTTGGAAATGTGACTTTAAAACCATTGGTGGCAAGACCGAGACCGTGCTGGCGGAATTCATTGGTTAATCTGCTGATTCAAAATCCAAAAGATTATTCGTTTCCATCCGGACATGCCCTTTCCTCCTTTGCGGCGGCAATGGCAATCTTTATGAATCATCGAAAAATGGGTGTGGCAGCACTTTTGTTTGCTTTTATTATGGGCTGTACAAGATTGTATTTTTATGTGCATTATCCGACGGATGTACTGGCGGGGATGCTCTTTGGTCTGATTCTTGGTTTTTTGGCTTATTGGATTGCCACAAAAGGCAGAAAAAAATGGGAGGAAAGAAGCCGTGCTTGAACTGGGGAAATTACAAAAATCTTATCGAAAAAATGAAGTTTTACGAGATGTTTCAATTACTGTAAAAGACGGAGAGAGTGTATGCTTTGTGGGTGCCAATGGAGCCGGAAAATCGACGCTTTTAAAAATTATAGTTGGTGCACTGAAGCCGGATGCAGGGACTATTTTGTGGAATGGAAAAGCGGTGGATGGAACATTTCTTTCGGAGCATGTCGGCTATGTGCCACAGGAAAATCCGTTATTTGAAGATTTAACAGTAAAAGACAATTTGGAATTATGGTATGCAAAGGATAAAGCAAGTTTGCAGAAAGATTTGGAAGATGGGTGGTTATTTTATTTTGGTATGCATAAAATCTATAAAAAACCGGTTAAAAAGTTATCCGGAGGCATGAAAAAAAGACTCAGTATCTGCTGTGCACTGGCTGGTGATCCAGATGTTTTAGTAATGGATGAACCGGGAGCAGCATTGGATTTAATGGCGAAGAACGAAATCCTTCGATTGATAAAGAATTTTACAAGGAAAGGAAAAAGTGTTATAATAACATCTCATGAGATGTCCGAAATCACGTTTTGCCATTCTTTATATGGAATCCGTGATGGTTGTACTGTCACATTGGATAAAGAGATAAACGGTTTTGAACTCACGGAATGGATTCAAGGCTGATTATCATAGAAACAATTCAAAAAAGGAGCCTACCTATGTAGGAAAATGGAGGAAAAAATGGAAAAGAAGAAGAGTAAGGGGAAACTGATTGCGTTAATTATTGCAATCGTTGTTGTTGTCGGAGTCGTGGCAACCGGAATTGTGCTGGCAGCTACCGGTACACTATTTGGTTCGACAAAGGAGAAGGCATTTGACCTTTTGAAACAGGCGCCGGAAAAGATGACACAGTCAGCAGTGAGCAAGCAGCTTGGTCTTGATGAATTGTCAAAGGCTATGTTAGAAAAAGGAATGGATATCAACTACAAAATAAAAGATATCCAGTCATCAGATTCTTCCGTTGATTTGTCCGGTATGGAAATGGGTGCCGGTTTATCACTGGATGTAAATAACAAAAAAGCATCCGCAAAGATTGCCCTTTCCAAAGACGGAAGCCAGTTATCAGCAGAAGCCTATGGTTCATTAGAGGAAAAGAAAGCAGCATTTTCTCTGCCGGAGCTGATTCCAAACAAAACATTCAGCATTACAGCATCCGATAATGAGAGCCAGGAAGCCCTGAATAGTATTTCAGCTGTTTTAGCAGTGCTTCCGGATTTGCAGGAAACATTTTCTGATTTCTTAGAGGAGCAGGGAGATGCCTTGTATGACAGCACAGAATGTGAAAAGGTAGATAATGGTTATCAGATTAAGATTACAAAAGTTTCACTGGATGAGTTTGTAAATAAATTCCGTGATTATGTAAGCAGCCAGTCAGAGACACTCGGTAAGATTGAAGAAAAACTTGGTATGTCCAAAGGAACGATTGCCAGCGGCGTTGGTATGATTGTTCCACAGATTACATCTTACACACAGGATATTATTGTGACGGTAGAGGGCATGGACGGTAACTTGACAGGATTTAAAACCTCTGTGACGGTTGCCGGAGTTAAATTAGATATTCATGGTGCATTTGTAGATAACGATGCCCAGAATACAGCAAATGTTGAGTTGTCCTTGGCACAGAATGGTTCTTCTATTGGAACAGTTACGTATAACCTTCAGGGTAAAAAAGGTGATGTATGCGAAGATACAATTAAAATGGTTGTTTCGAGCATGGGGACGGAAATTGCTTCAACAGAAGTAAAAGAATCCCTTGACACGAAGAATAATAATGCACTTACAATGTCTGCTTCCGTAAAATCGTATAATTCCGATGAGGTGAAAATGTCCTGCAGCGGAAGTGTGAAAAACTTAGAAAAAGGTAAGAGTATTACCCTTGATTTTAAAGATGTATCGGTTGACCAGAGCGAAACAGGCACGAATACCTTTGGAATGGAATACTCATTTGCTGCTCTTGACGGTGAAGTAAAAATGCCTGCCGGTGAAGAACAGGTTGTGACAGCCGACACCTTACAGTCAACTTTGACTCAGTATCAGAGTGATGTGATGACTAATTTACAGAACATTTTAGGTAAATGGGGAATTAGTGATATCAGTTCCTTGTTCAGTCCATCTTCATCAAATCCATTAGGATTGAGTGATGCGGATACTTCTTTAACTACCGACAGTTATGATGGTAGCGATGATGACAGTTATACAGACAGTTATGAGGATGAAAATGACACTTTGTAATTCATACAAAATATGTTATCTTAAGAAAATGGCAAAGAGGACCGTTATGGTCCTCCCTGTCATTTTCTTGTCTATGGCGGTTCTTTTGACTGTATTTTTTGTTTGTTTGTCTGCAATTTCGGAAAACAGTAAAATACATATTGGAGTTGTTGTGCCGGAAAAAGGGTTTATGGAGCGAGGGTTACTTGAGTATGTCAGCAATATGGCAGACACGAAAGCCTTATGTGTGTTCCGGGACCTGAGTGAGACAGAGGCAAAAGAGCAGTTGAAGGAAAGGTGGCGGCTTATGTTACGCTGCCGGAAAATTTATTGGAGAAAATATATCGGAACGAAAAAACCTCCGTCCATATAACAACGGCTAAAACACCCACAATTGAAAGTGCATTGATGGAGGAACTGGTGGATTCGGCAGTTTCTTTTGTGTTGACAGCAAAAGCCGGTGACTATGCAGCATATCAGTTATACGCAAAGTATGGCAGACAGGGAAGTATGAAGACTGTGGCGATGGATATGAACCGCAATTATATTCGTTTTGTGCTGCGGCAGGAAACTTTGTTTCACGAGAAAACAATAAAATCAGCTTCCGGAATGAACGATACTACGCGTATTTTTCTTGGAATTATGGTGACACTTTTTGTCCTTTTGGGGGCGATTTTGATTTCTCTGCGGGAGCGTCCGACAGCGTTATTGCTTGGCTTATTGAAAGGAAAGAAAATAAACCCGGTGGATACGCTTTTTTTTGATGTTTTGTTAAATGGCGGTGTTTTGTTTCTCTGTATGACTGCCGGATTTTACGGATTTGCAGCCCTTTTAGGGGTAAAGGTGACAATGCTTAATACGTGCGGGATTGTCTTTGGTAGTTTTTGCGCGGCTTGTCTGCTTGCCTGTGTCGTTCCGTGCGGCAGGGCAAATGCCGGACAGATACTGTTTCTCTTTGTATTTGCTGTGGTGCAGTTTGTGCTGCTTGGCGGTGCATTTCCGGACTACATGCTGCCCAAAATTCTTGTAAGCATTGGGAAAATACTGCCGGGAGGAGTTTTTGTTGATTTGCTGCATGCAGAAATGAAAGGACAGATTTTTTCATCATCGCTTATTCATGTACTTATGTATGGAGTCTGCTTCTTTTGTCTTGCCTTGTGGCGCATGAAGAGAAAGAGGGGTGGCATCGCATGAGAATATGGATGAAAAAATATACCAAACGCTTTTTGTGCCAGAAATTCTTTTTGTTTCTGCTGATTGCCCTGCCTTTTTTTACTTATTTATATTCCTATGCGGTACATCAAAAGTCTACAAAAGTTAAAGTGGGAATTGTGGCAGACAAAGACAATGTGTTTGTTCGGGAAATTCAGGAGGAACTTCTTAGTAAAACCGGTATGATTACGTTTTGTGAAATATCTTCCGAGAAGGACATGATTCAAAAAATCCGAAAGGGAGATTTAACATGTGGTTATGTGTTTCCGGATACACTTAAAAAGCAATATGAAAATGGGCAGTATGAAAAATGCATTAAGCAATACCACAGTGAGGGGAATGCCTTTTTTCTGATTGCGAGAGAGGCGGTGATAAGCAGTGTGTTCCGCGTGTACGGAAGACAGATGCTTGAGGATTACATTGCACAATCCGGACTTTTTGAATCACATGAAATTGAAAAAGGGGAGATTTCGCAAAAATATAAGGATAATTTGGAAAAGCAGCAAACATTTACGATGGAAATAAACAAGCAGAACTTTGCAAAAAAACAGATGGGAGACTATCTTTTGGCACCGTTACATGGTGGTGTGGCTTTTTTGATTCTGCTTGCCGGATTCTGTGGGCTTACTCTTTATCGAAAAGATTGTGGGAGACAGATTCCTTTTGCAGTTACTGGAAAATGGCGCAGAGAGATGTCGCTTTTTTCGATTGCGGTGCCGGTGGTTCTGATGACAATATCAGGAATTTTGTCCGAGCTTTTATGCGGAGTTTCGTTTTTAACAATAAAAGAAATTGCTTCTCTACTGATTTATGATATAATAGTGGTACTGTTTTGTGATTTACTATCTGCAATTCGGGTAAAAGAAGGTGTCATTTGGCTCTTTGCGTTGTTTTACCTGTGTATCAGCGTATTGTTTACACCGGTATTTTTGAATTTGTCGGTGCTGATTCCGTGGGCGCATGTATTGTCATATTTTTGTCTGCCGTATTACTTTTTGAATGCAGCGTATGGCGGCGTGTGGCAGATTTTTGAATTGATTTTTGCCGGCACCTTGCTTTTTTTAGTTAATATATGGAGAAGAAGGAGAGATTGTTATGGTTACTAATTGTGAGTTTTGTGCCTTTTACGTTTATGACGATGATGGCTATGCAGAATGTGATGTCAATTTGGACGAAGATGAAATGGCAAGATTTCTAGGTTCATCGTATCAATCCTGTCCATATTATCAGACGGATGATGAATACAAAATAGTGAGAAAGCAGAATTAATTGGTAAATGAATTGTTAGGAGGCGTAACTATGGCAATCGTATTAATCGCAATTGGATTGTTGTTTACCGGCGTTGATTTTATGGTGGGCAGCGGTATTTCATATCCGGATTTTATACAGCCGACAGGGCTTTATCATGGAATTGATATCCACCCAAGAATACAGCAGTATGTAACGCAGAATATTTTAGGACATAATTTACAGGTGGACATACTGCCTGACGTTATTGGTTGTTTACTTGTGCTGATTGGTGCATTTATGTTCGTGAAGCATAACAAAAAATTCTGGTTTGGTGTACTGTTAGCCATTCTGGCAGGAGGGTGTTCCATTGCCCTTCGCGTCATTCCGTTTTATGTGAATGGTGGAGCTTTGATTTTATCTGCCCTCAGTTTATATTTCTTAGCATTTGTATTTGAAATCTGGATGGAATATATCATGATTTACGTGACGGTAAATGTTTCGGATGACATGGCAAATGTAAGTACCAACCGGAGAATGCAGTTTGGCTGGTGGGTTACCGTATTTGCAAGAATTTTTATCTTCCTTTTGACTTTTGTCGGAATTGGCTCGGTTCGCCATGTTTACGAGGCTGTTGTTTTATTGTTTACGGTATTTTATCTGTATCAATTAGTGCAGACCCGTAAATATGTGGGAACTTACAAAGTCTACAAAGAGGGCTTTAACAGTGCCGTTTTGCCGGAATATGTAAAGGAAAAAATGATAGGAGTTTCGTACCGTGAAAATCCCGATATTTCGCTGGATGAGCTTCGTTATGTGCGAATTATCCATTATGATTTCAAGGGACAGATTCAGGAAGGTGAACTGGTGGTAAATCAGAAAATTGCATATCCTGTCATGCGGGTATTTTACCAGCTTTACAAATGGGAATATCCAATTGAGCGGGTGCGCCTTGTGGATGATTTTGACGGAGACGATGAAGCGTCCATGGAGGCGAATAACACATCGGCATTCAATTACCGCACGGTTGAGGGGCGCGACGAACTGTCAAAACACGCCCTTGGTATGGCAATTGATATCAATCCGCTGATGAATCCCTATGTCAGAGAGGATGGCTATTTCCCGAAAAATGCAACCGAGTATCTCGAACGTGATATAACCTTGTGTAAGGGAGAGCATAAAGATAAAATGATTCACAAAAAAGACATGGCATATAAAATATTTAAGAGAAATGGCTTTTTGTGGGGCGGTGACTGGGAAGACTGTAAAGATTACCAGCACTTTTATATGAAGTAGAAAATGGCACAGTAGGTTTTTGTAATAAAAGAAAGCAGTTATCAATCGGCTCGAAACAAAAGATTCGCATTCGCGAATAAAGTTTCTCACTCGGTTGATAACTGCTTTCTTTGTTACACAATAAAACCTGCTGTGACATATCTACGCAATCAAGCAAAGTTTTGGTGTTCTTATCAATCGAATTATTGAGATTATTAAGTTGTGGTTTTTATTCCAGTAATTTTTTAGAAAAGCTTTGCAGCGAGTGGATACAAATACGCAAGTATCTGGCATGCGTATTTTGCATGCCGATACTTTTGCGCATTTGTCTTAGCGGGAGCGTCCACGAGATGTAAACTTTTCTAAAAAATTACGGAAATACATAACCCACTACTTAATAATCGTCCCGATTCTCTCCTTAATCCCCTGATAAGCGTTCTCAAGCTTTGTAATAATAGCGGTTCGTCCCTCACCGGAGGAAACGAAAGATACGCTGGCATCAACTTTTGGAAGGGTAGTGATGGCATCAAAGTGATTTTCATCAATTAAGGAAATAGCATCGCTTACGCTGATTTTACCAATTGCCTGGCCGTCAGCGGTTTCCATCTGTTCTTTGGAAGTCAGAATCATAAGATGGGAAGCATCTACCATATCAGCAAGTTTTGCGGCAGTATAGTCTTTTTCAATGACGGCACTGGCGCCTTTTAATGTGGTTCCCTGCTCCATAACCGGGATTCCACCGCCGCCGGCTGCAATAACAATCTGTCCGGCATCTAAAAGTGCTTCGATTGCATCAATTTCATAAATATCAACCGGTTTTGGAGAGGCGATAATACGGCGGAAACCGTCTCCTTCCGGTACGACATGATTTCCCTTTTCTTCTTCGGCATCAGCTTCCTCACGCGTCATAACACGTCCAATTACTTTGGTCGGGTGGTTAAATGCTTTGTCAAACGGATCCACACGAACCTGTGTAATAATCGTAGAAACCGGTTTGAAAATACCGCGGTCTAACAATTCGGTACGAATGGCGTTCTGCAAATCGTATCCGATATAACCCTCGCTCATAGCACCGCAGAGAGACATTGGCGCAACGGTATAATTTTTATCGTTATCCAAACGGGCAAATTCAGTCATAGCGGTCTGAATCATGCCGACCTGAGGCCCGTTACTGTGGGTAATTACAATCTGATATTTCTGCTCTACTAAATCGGCAATTGCCTGAGCTGCCTTTTTTACGTTTTTTTTCTGCTCCGGAAATGTCTCACCAAAGGCATTTCGTCCGAGAGCAACAACAATTCTTTTTTCTTTCATGAATCGTAACCTCCATCCGGTATTTTTTTATCACAATTAAAGATGTAACTAGTATACCATTTTTTTCAGGGTTCGTAAATATTCTTTCTGCTCCTTTGTAATGCGGTAGCTTTCTACAGCCTTCTGAATCGTTTTTTTGTGAACCCAGTCAGAAAGCTTTTTCTTTTCCAAATAAGGAATGGCAGCATCCCACTGCTTAGCAAGTGCAGTGGCAAAATACCACGCAATCATCATATTGACGTAATATTCTTCCGAGCGGATTTTCGCAACAAGTGCCAAATGCTTCTCTGAGAAATCGGCGTCCAGATATAGCCGCAGCAAAATTCCGATGCCGAATCGAATGGTGTATGTGTCATTGGAAGAAATCCATTTTAGAACTTCCCCATACAGTTCCGATTTATGTTTTTTGAATACGCCGGGTGCCGGTAAATCACACGTTGCCCAGTTGTTGATATAGGGAAGAAAACGGTTGATTTCCCGCACACAGGTTTCATAATCTTTTTCCGCTGAAATTAACATCATATGAAGATTGTTTTCTTCATAATAATGGTGGGGCAGTTCCTTTAGAAAGGCTTTCGCCTCTTTAGTACCCTTAAAATCTTTGGCAAACGAGCGCAGTGCAGGGGTGCGGATACCGATGATTCTGTTTTTTTCAATCGTTGGAATTAGTTTGCTGTGAAACTCTAAGTAAGAAGGGTCCTGCAGGGTAAACAATTGTTTCTGTAATTCGTTCATTTTTCTACCTCCATAAGCAGTATTTTAACGCATAAATAAGGGTTCGTAAAGCATTAACGATTCGTTCATGGATTGTTGACGGAAAGGGCAAAATGATTTATAATAAATACATTATTAAAATGGTCGGAAAGGACGGGGTGATATTATGAAATTAGTATTTATTGGGGCTGACCATGAAGTTACGGGAAGCTGTCATTACATGGAAGTTGGAGATAAAAAATTCTGCGTGGACATTGGTATGGAGCAGGGGCAGGATTTGTTTGAAAATCAGGAGATTCCGGTAAATCCATCAGAAATTGATTTTATTTTGCTGACGCACGCACACATAGACCACACGGGGCTTCTTCCGATGCTGTTTGCCAGAGGATTCCGCGGTCAGGTATACGCAACAAAAGCGACAGTGGATTTGAGCCAGATTATGCTTCGTGACAGTGCACATATCCAGCAGTTTGAGGCAGAGTGGCGGAACCGGAAAGCAAGACGTTCCGGCGGTGAAATTTATGAACCTTTGTATACGATGGAAGATGCCTTAGGTGCGATTCGACTGCTGGTTCCGTGTGAGTATGATAAAAAAGTTACGATTTGCGATGAGGTTACCATTCGATTTACTGATGTGGGACATTTACTTGGTTCCTCTTCCATTGAAGTATTTGCAAAAGAGGGTGAAGAGGAACGAACGGTTGTCTTTTCCGGTGACCTTGGAAATACACACAAACCGATTCTCAGAGACCCGATTTATACAAAAGCGGCAGATTATGTTGTTATGGAATCTACATACGGTGACAGACTGCATGGGGAAGAAGCACCGGATTATGTTGGAGAGCTGGCAGCAATTATTGAAAGCACTTTCCGCCGTGGCGGTAATGTGGTAGTGCCGTCCTTTGCAGTCGGCAGAACACAGGAGATATTATATTTCTTACGTCAGATTAAGGAGCAGCAGTTAGTGAAGACGCATCCGGATTTTGAAGTGTATGTGGATAGTCCGCTCGCTGTGGAAGCAACGAATATTTTCGGTAAAAATGTTCAGCAGTGTTTTGATGAAGAAGCAAAAGCACTTGTAGAAAAGGGAATTAACCCAATTGGATTTCCGGGGTTGAAATTGTCTATAACAAGCGATGATAGTAAGGCAATTAATTTTGACCAACAGCCAAAAGTTATTTTGTCGGCATCCGGTATGTGTGAGGCAGGTCGAATCCGCCATCATTTGAAACATAACTTATGGCGTCCGGAGAGTACGATTGTGTTTGTTGGTTATCAGACCAGAGGTACATTAGGACGTGCACTGCTTGAGGGGGCAAAAGAAGTAAAACTGTTTGGTGAAGTGATTGAGGTCAAAGCAGAGATTACGAAAATTGCCGGCATCAGCGGGCATGCAGATAAAAATGGATTATTAAAATGGATTAACAGTTTTACGGAGAAACCGCCAAAACGTGTATTTGTCGTTCATGGAGAGGATAAGGTATGCGATGAATTTGCGAGAACACTTACCGATTCCGGTTATAACGCTGTGGCACCGTACAGTGGTACAGTTTTCGACTTGATACAGGGCGAGTTTGTAAAAGAAGCACTTCCGGTTGCTGTGAAGAAGAAAGCGGCAGCGAAGAAACGTTCCGGCGATATGTTCCAGCGTCTATTGACGGCAGGACAGCGTCTGATTTCGGTAATTCGTAAGAATGAGGGATTGAGCAATAAGGATACGGCGAAGTTCACAGACCAGATTCAGGCACTTTGTGATAAGTGGGACCGTCCGTAATTAGAAAAAGAAGAAGAGGAGGTGAGGTTGTGACCACACAGGAAAGTCGTGAACAAGAGATTAAACGGCTCAATGCAGAAAAGGTAAAGCAGATTGCTTTATGTCATTTTTATTCTTATTATGTCAGACATAATATGTCAGACATGCTGGCGTATGTTGGTGAGGATGTAACGTGGCTTGGCTCGCAATCTGATTTTGTGGCACACAACCGTCAGGAGTTTGAAAACCTTCTGGAGAGAGAAATAAAAAAAGTACCAAAGCAATGTGTTATGAAAGTGATATCGGCAGATGTCAGTCAGGTTTCCGGAAATTGTTATCAGGTGACCGGAGAATTGGAACTGCGTCTGCCGGTGCAGGATAATGTTTATTATACGAATTTGCGTTTTTCTATGATGATTTGTAAAGAGGATGGAAAGTTTTCCATTGTATCAATACATACATCCACGATTGGAAAATCTGTTTTGTGGGATGACACACAGGTACTAAAAGAGAGGCAGAAACAATTTTCAGAAGAAGGCGGAGAAAATATACAGGATCCGGTAACAGGTGTGTTTCAATTAGGAGCATTTAAAGAGCGGGCTGCCAGACAGTTAGAAGATATTTCAAAAGAAAAAAAATATGCGCTTATTTGTACGGATATCTGTAATTTTGAACGGGTAAACAATTTGTATGGTATGCAGAAGGCAGATAAACTTTTGGCGGATACAGCGAAGATGATTATGGCATCGGGCAAATGTATTTTGCTTTGCTGCCGCAGTGTGGCAGACCATTTTGTAGCACTTGCCCGTTATCAGGATTTTTCTACATTCCGCAATATGCTCAATGAGTTATGCAACTGTTTTGCAGTGGAAATCGGAAACGAATATTCCGATGCCTATCCTCGGCTTGGTATCGGTGTTTACCGCATTGACAAGGAACATCCGCCGATTCAGAAGATGGTTGAGTATGCCAATCTTGCCAGAAAAAGTCTGCGGACAAACACGACTACCCATATTGCTGTGTATGACGAGAGAGTGTACACGCAATTGATTCGTGCAGGAAAAATTGAGCAGAGCATGAAAAATGCGATGGCTCAACATGAGTTTAAGGCATTTATACAGCCAAAATATAATTTGGAAACCGGACAGATTGTAGGTGCCGAGGCGTTAGTACGATGGATTCGGGAAGACGGCTCAATGATTTACCCGGATGATTTTATTCCGATTTTTGAAAAAAATGGTTTTATTGTTGAATTGGACTTTTTTATCCTTGGCGAAGTGTGTCGCATGATTCAGAGACGGCTTCAGGAAAAAAGACATTGTGTGCCGATTTCGATTAACCAGTCGCGTGTCTTATTGCAGGAAAAAGATTATGTGAAGCGAGTGGCGGACATTTTGAAAAAATATGATACGCCGCCTCGTTATATCGAGTTAGAGTTGACGGAACGGATTTTTAGGGATGATTTGACAGATTTGGCGAAGATGATGGGAGAACTTCGGAATCTTGGCATCCGCTGGTCTATTGATGATTTTGGAACGGGGTATTCTTCTCTTAATTTATTGAAGGAGTTACCGGTTGACATCATTAAAATTGACAAGTCGTTTTTAGACGAGACAGAGAGTTCCGAGACGAGTAAAATTATTATTAGAAAAACGGTGGAACTGACACAGGAACTGGATAAAACCGTTGTCTGTGAAGGGGTTGAAACAGAAAATCAGGCAGATTATCTTCGAGGCATCCGCTGTGACATGGCGCAGGGATATTTGTATGCAAAACCGATGCCGATGGAAGAGTTTGAAAAATTGCTGGATAAGGAGATATACGGATGAAAAAGGCAGGAAAATTAATTATTGTGACGTTGCTTATCTTGTTCGGATTGACGGCCGGAGCGTATTTTTTGCTCAAAGGACGCGAAGGCGGTCCGTCGAACGAATTTAAAAACCGTATGGCAAAAGAGCAAAGTGATAATCAGACGGATCGCGCTTATCAGTATGACATGCCGGATAAAGCTACGGTTTTAGCAACGGACGGCGAAGATAAAAATGTTCTTAATTTTGAGTCAAATTCCGTGTATCGGGTTTCGAATTCCAATGAAGCAAGAGCGCGTTTAGACCGGTTGATTAAGCGTACCGATGCGGATTTTGATAATCCGATTATAGCGAAAAATCCATTTGGTACGATGGAAAATAGTTTTTATTTTTATTTTCACACTTCATTCCGCTGTATGGTACGGTATACCATCACGGTTGATGATGAAACGATTTCAGACCATATCCGTTATGTCAATAACGGACAGGAAAACAATTTAGCCAAAGAACATGAATTTCTGGTGGAAGGTCTGCTTCCGGGGAAAACGAATTTTATTGTGATGGAATTAGTTGATTCAACCGGAAATACGAGAGAGACAAAAAACTATCAGTACACAACAGCGGGCAGTCCGTCCGGCATACCACAAAAGATTACGGTAAGTGATGGCTATTCCAAATCTACGTTAGCAAACGGTATGTATTATGTTTTTCCATCCGGGACACCGTGGATTGCAGCTTATGATAATAAAGGAATTCTGCGTGATTTGATTCCGACAGAGTCATTTCATGGTCACCGGATAACGGCTTCGGATGATTGCATTCTTTATCAGATTTCAGAAGATAAGGTGGCGAAAGTATCTGCTCTTGGCAGGGTGACGGGCGTCGTTCAGATGAAAGGCTATGGGAAAATCTGTGATTTTTCTTACGACGGATATGATGAAGTATACTGGCTTGGAAAGAAGAAAAAAAATGAGTATTTACTGGCAACATCTTTCCAGACAGGGAACACACGGGTTGTGTACCGGTTTAAGAAAGATATTCAGACCGGTTCATTGACTGTGCCGCAAAGTGGTTCGATTGGCGTGGTGGCAAAGAATCCTTCCGGGGTAATTTATTTGGATGCCATTACGGCGGAAAAACCTAAGATTTCTTTTGTTGTCGGAAAAAAGGCGGCATGGAAAAAGGTAACAGCAAAGAAAAAGATAAATGATAATAAGAAATTTACCGGTTGGAATACAAAAGAATCTATGCTTTTATCGCAGGAAAACGAAACAATACCTGCGATGTTGGTGCAGGAGGAAAATCAGTATCTTGCTGTTGAGTGGCAGGCGGATGTGGCAAAGAAGACGGTGCAGAAAAAAGCGTCGGCCACGGCAGTTGAGGCAAAAAGCGGAAGCTTGTTACAAAAGTGTGGAAATAATTATGTGATTGTTTGCGGCACGGCAGGAACCTATTTGGAAATGGGGTCCGACGGTAAAGCGATTCGCCGGTATAACTATGGAAGCGGACTGGATTCGGTGCAGAAACTGACGCTTTCCGGTATGTATTTCTATGGAATCTAAAAAAGTTGTCCATAGGAATAAAAAATGGTTGAGATTATATGCGCAAAAGATGTATAATGGGCATATGATATAAAATTACTTTTAGGAGGGTATACGCAATGAAATTTTTTGTTGACACAGCGAAAATTGAGGACATCAAAAAAGCAAATGAGATGGGGGTTATTTGTGGTGTTACTACGAATCCATCCCTGATTGCCAAAGAGGGCGGAAGAAGTCAGGAAGATGTATTGAAAGAAATCGCATCCATCGTTGATGGTCCAATCAGTGGTGAGGTAAAAGCAACAACTGTAGATGCAGAGGGCATGATCAAAGAAGGACGTGAGATCGCAGCCATCCATCCAAACATGGTTGTAAAGATCCCTATGACCGTAGAAGGACTCAAAGCCGTAAAGGTACTTTCTTCTGAGGGCATCAAGACAAACGTTACCCTGATCTTCAGCGCAAACCAGGCAATCCTTGCAGCAAACGCAGGAGCTACATATGTTTCCCCATTCCTTGGCAGACTGGATGACATCAGCCAGCCGGGTATCGAGCTGATCCGCCAGATCGCAGAGATCTTTGATATTTACGGATATGACACCGAGATTATTGCAGCATCCATCCGTAACCCGATCCATGTAACCGACTGCGCACTTGCAGGCGCTGACATTGCAACTATTCCTTACAAGGTAATCGAGCAGATGACAAAGCATCCGCTTACCGATCAGGGAATCGAAAAATTCCAGGCAGACTATAAGGCAGTTTTTGGGGAGTAATGTTTCAGATTTTCGAAGAAAATCTGAAATGTAGCGTCAGCCCATTGCCGCAGGCAATTTTCATGGGCTGATGTTCACGCATACGGAGGAACGAACATGAACAAACAGGAACTTCAGCTGAAGGCAAATGAAGTCCGCAAAGGCATTGTGACTGCCGTCCATGCAGCCAAAGCCGGACATCCGGGCGGATCGCTTTCCGCAGCAGATATTTTTACTTATTTATATTTTGAAGAATTAAATATTGATCCAAAAGATCCGAAGAAACCGGACAGAGACCGTTTTGTACTGTC
>ERZ779869.2581-NODE-2581-length-14762-cov-9.484395_pt1 | contig 14762 bp, 12 predicted proteins | sample MGYA00511557_ERZ779869 | MGnify/ENA primary metagenome ERZ779869 (study PRJEB29588, sample SAMEA2154620) | human gut metagenome | biome: human gut; feature: human-associated habitat; material: faeces | place: Denmark | collected 2008/2010 ...
AAATAGTAAAAACACATTAAAACAAAATAAAAATATGATTTCATAACACTAGTTGGAAAATAAGGAGTATTAAAACTCCTTATTCCATACTAGGCAAATATTTCTGGTCTGAAGCATAGCTGGACCCGATTAATTTTCCGCTAGACGTATTGTACTGTCTAAAACCACCATCAGAATAAGTTACTTCACGATAATAGCTGCCGTCATCTGCCTGATAATTATATTTTACCACTTCACTTACAACATAAACTCCTGAATTCGGCTTAGTGTTGTCACTTGTGTTTGCAGTTGTATTATTGGTTAGATTTTCAGCAGTGCAGTTAGTAGACACAGTATCGTCTTCATCATCATGGATATCATCAGCAAAAGCAATTGCAAATGCTATAATGCATGCCCCGACAATAATTGCACAGATTATTATAATCAAATCTTTAGATTCCATTAAAGCAACCTCCAATTGATTTTTTAAAAAGCCCACATGGGGAATCGAACCCCAGACCTATTGATTACGAGTCAATCGTTCTACCTTCTGAACTATATAGGCTTAACTATTATATTTGTAATTATACTATTAATAATTTTTATTGAACTTTTAGTAGGAGGTTCATCAAATAAATATGGTAATAGACTAGATGGTATCGACAAAGTGAAAATAAGTAATGAAACTTATGAGTCAGTTAAAAAAGAAGTAGAAGATACTGAACTAGTTGAAAAAGTAGAAACAAGATTACAAGGCAAAATTGTCTACACAACTATTGAACTAAAAGATGGTATTACTGTTGAAAAAGCCAAAGAAATCGCAGCCAACACCTTAGACAATTATAGTGAAGACGAATTAAAATATTATGATTTCTCATTTTTCTTAAAATGGAAAGGTGAAGAAAAAGATACTGTAATAACAGGTAACAAACATCATAATTTAGATAGCATAACATGGGTAAAGAGTTAGGAGTGCATTATGAAAAAGAGAAATAATAAAATAATAGTACTAATTTTAGTAGGAGTACTTTTTGTTGTAAGTTTACTAATTTTTATCCTAAACTATAGTAAAGATGATTCTAGTTTTTCTATTCTTGAAAAGAAATGGATTAATGATAATACCAGTACCGTTATTGATGTTAGTGTCTATAATGATGTACCAGTCTATGGTAAGAACGGTAAAGGTGTAATCTTTAATTTACTAGAAGATTTTACCAATACTTACGGAATAAACTTTAATAAAGTATCGTATCAAATAAGTAGCAGTACCACATTAAAAGATACATCTTTTAGAGTGTTAGATAATAATACTGCTTTGACTGATCAAGATATCTTACTATATAAAGATAACTATGTTCTAATAAGTCCTAATAAAGAAAGTATAGATACTATTTATGACATTGACAACAAAGTAGTAGGAGTACTTACAAGTGACTTATCAGTAGTAAGTAATACATTAACATCAGTAAGAAATATCTCATATACACAAAAAGAAGATATTACTGAACTAAAAACAGCCCTAGATAATAAAGAATTAGAATATATAATTCTGCCATATAACATGTATATAGATTTTATTATGGAAAATGATTTAAATATCCTATATCATTTAACGGACATATCCAAAAGTTATGTCTTAACCATAAATAATAAAACCTTATTAAACATCATGAAGAAGTATTACAAAAATTATCAAACTGAAAAACAAAGCGAAGCTTATAAAACTAATTTCCTAAATGAATTCTTTCTAGCTAACAACATTACCGAAGTAGAGAAGATGGGCTATAACTCATCATCTTATACAGTAGGCTACATAACATACATGCCATTTACTGCTAAAGAAGAAAAAGATTTTGTAGGTACCATTTCTAATTACTTAAGTGGTTTCGAAGATTTATTTGATGTTGATTTCAAAGTAATATCATATAAAAATATCGAAGAATTAAAAAATGCCTTATCGAGAGGAGAACTAGATTTAGCCTTTGCTAACTTCAACCTAAATGGTCTAAATATTGATACCATTACAACATCATCCCCATTTAGCGAAGATTATGTTGTACTATCTAAAGATTACTTTAGTATAAATAGTATTAAAGGACTAAAAGATAAAGAAGTAGTAACTCTAAAAGGCAGTTATCTAAATGATTATCTAACAAGTAATGGCATCAAAACTATCTGCTACGACAATACTGATGAACTATTAAGAAATATTAAAAATAATAGTATTGTAGTAATAGACAAAGACACATATAATTACTATAAAAACAATAAGTTTACAAATTACAAAGAAATATATACTGATAAATTAACTTATGAATATAGTTTTGTTATTAGAGATGTTAACAAAAACGAAGTATTTAGTAAAATGTTTAGTTATTATGTATCAACTGTTGATTATAATACTATCAAATACAAAACTAATACTAACTCCAAAATATATGAGTTTAGCTTATTAGCGGCCTTCTTAGTAGGAGTACTACTAATACTACTATCCATATTCATAATATTCATTATCAAAAAGAAAAAGAGTAGTAGTATTACAGTTAAAGATAATGACAAATTAAAATATATTGACACTATGACATCCCTAAAAAATAGAGCTTATCTAAATCTAAAAATTAAAGAATGGGATGACAATGTCATTTATCCACAAGCCTTTGTAGTCATCGACCTAAACAACATCAAGAATATTAATGACAGTCATGGTCATGAAGAAGGCGATACCATTATCAAAAAAGCAGCCAGTGTCCTAATCGTAAATCAAGAACCAAATACCGATATTGTAAGAACTGACGGAAACGAGTTCCTAGTATATATGGTTGGTTATACAGAAAAAGAAGTAATTAGTTATACTAGAAAAATATATAAAGAATTAAAAGAATTACCTTATGGTTATGGAGCCGCTATTGGTTATAGTATGATTGAAGACGATGTAAAAACTGTTGATGATGCTATCAATGAAGCAACCATTGACATGAGAAAACAAAAGGAAAACTAATATGCAAAAAATATTAGCCAAAGCCAAAAAGTATCTAAAAAAATTACTAGAAATCTTAAGCCTAAAAGAGCTTAGGATTTTGCCTGCCTACTTATCATATAGTTTTGTTCTAGCAACCATTCCTATTCTAACAATCATTGTTATTGTAGCAGGCTTCTTTTCCGTTTCCATGGATACTGTCATCGGTTTACTAAATGATCTTTTACCAAGTTATGCCAGTAAAGTTGTAGTAGGAGCTATTTCAGGACAAAGCTTTGACTTTAGTGTCGGCCTATTAAATATCATAACTTTTGTTATTGCGGCTAATGGAATGTATGCCATCATTGATGCTTCAAACACCCTATATAAAATAGACAATAGTAGTCCTATTAAAGATAGATTAAAATCAGTTATCATTCTATTAATTATCATTCTACTATTACTATTCTTAGTACTATTTCCAATGCTTGGAGATCAAATATTAAAACTTTTCTCTGAACATAAACCATTTGAAAATATAATTGATGAATTATTACTAATATATAAAGCCATCAAATGGCCAGTAACCTTCTTAATAATTTTCCTAAATATTAAACTAATATATCAAATAGCCCCATCTAAAGACATAAAAAGTGAAGAAACAACTATTGGAGCCTTTATAACTACTGTTGGTTGGGTATGCTTTACCGCTATTTTTGGTTATTATATAAATTATTTTGGAAGATACGATTTAGTATATGGAGGATTATCTAATATTATCATTCTATTAATATGGGTATACACCTTAAGTTTTATTCTAATATTAGGTATAGTAATAAATACAATGAAGTATAATAAATCATAAAAACAACATAATAATATAGATAGTATTATTAAAATCACAGACTACAATTAGTAATACTATTATCTCCTTAGAAGAGGGTCTTATATGACTTAAGTGAGTGCGAAGCTCACTTTTTTTGTCCCTTCAGCCTGTAGTCTTCCGGGGTATGATGGAGCCTAAGGTCTCCATCATAAAACATTTTATCTTCATATACTTGATTACCAATCAAAATTATGATATATTTATAATGAAAAAATAAAAAGGAGAAATCATGAATATAATAGATATAATAATAAAAAAGAAGAACAAAGAAGAATTAACTGAAGCAGAAATAAAATACACAATAGATAACTTTGTAAAAGGCGAAATAAAAGATTATCAAATGTCCTCATTACTTATGGCTATTGCTATAAATGGTATGACTGATAATGAAATCATAAATCTAACCAAATATATGATGTTATCAGGAAATATTTTAGATTTAAGTAGTCTAAGTAATGTTGTCGATAAGCACTCAACCGGTGGAGTAGGAGATAAAACCACCCTTATAATATCTCCAATAGTAGCCTCATTAGGAGGTAAAGTAGCCAAAATGAGTGGTAGAGCATTAGGCTATACGGGTGGAACAATCGACAAATTAGAAAGTATACCAGGCTTAAATGTTAACTTAACTAAAGAAGAATTTATCAAAGAAATAGAAACAATAGGCATGGCCATAACAAGTCAAACTGAAAGTATTGCAATAGCGGATAAAAAAATATATGCCTTGAGAGATGTAACTGGAACTACCGAGTCAATACCTTTAATTGCCTCTTCAATCATGAGTAAAAAGATTGCATCTGGTTCAAAGAATCTTGTATTAGATATCAAAGTAGGAGAGGGAGCCCTAATCAAAGACTTACCATCAGCACATCATCTAGCAGATATAATGATAAAAATAGGAAAAGAAAATAACATGAAAGTAGTTTGTCTTCTTACTAATATGGATATACCTTTAGGAAATAATATTGGTAATTCCCTTGAAGTATTAGAGGCCCTTAATACCTTATATTACCATCCAGATAACAATTTAACTAAGTTATGTATTGAATTATCAAGTTATATGATAAAATTAGCCCTAAATATTCCTTATGATGAAGCTAAAAGAAAAGTACTTGAAGTATTACAAAATAAGGAAGCATATAATAAATTATTAGAGTTTGTCAAATATCAAAAAGGAGATATAACCAAATTACCACGAAGTAATTATGAATATCAAATAAAAAGTAAAGAGGAAGGTTATTTAACTAACCTACATTCTTTAGAACTAGCAAAACTATCGAGCCTTCTAGGAGCAGGACGTAAAACAAAAGAAGACAAAATTGACTATTCTGCTGGTATAATAATAAACAAAAATATAAATGATAAAGTTTCAATAGGAGAACCAATCTTAACTCTATATACTAATAAAGAATTACCACAAATAGATGAAAGCAAACTCTTTACCATAACCAAAGAACCCAAAGAAAATACAAAATTAATATATGAAATTATTGAATAAAACTATCAAATGTGATATTATATAAAATTAGAAAGAAGGAATAATATGAATAACAAAGTAGATATGGATAAAATAGTAAACTTTTGTAAACAATATGGATTTATATTTCAAGGAAGTGAAATATATGGAGGCCTTGCTAATACTTGGGATTTTGGACCAGTAGGAGCCTTATTAAAAGATAATGTAAAAAAAGCATGGTTAAAAAAGTTTATACAAGAAGATGAAAATAATGTTGGATTAGATAGTGCTATTCTTATGAATCCCAAAACATGGGAAGCATCAGGACATTTAAAAACTTTTTCTGATCCATTAATAGATTGTAAAGAATGCAAAACTCGTCATAGAGCAGATAAACTAATTGATGAGTATACATCTTCTGAACTAGGAGATCAAATGACTAGTGAAGAGATGATGAACTATATCAAAGAAAATAAAGTACCATGTCCAAAATGTGGCAAGAGTAATTTCACTGATATAAGACAATTTAATTTAATGTTTAAAACATTTCAAGGAGTAACTGAAGATGCCAAAGCTACAATATACCTAAGACCAGAAACTGCTCAAGGAATATTTGTCAATTTTCAAAATGTTCAAAGAAGTATGCGACTAAAAGTACCATTTGGAATAGGTCAAGTTGGTAAATCATTTAGAAATGAAATAACACCAGGAAACTTCATCTTCAGAGTAAGAGAATTTGAACAAATGGAATTGGAGTTCTTCTGCAAACCAGGAACTGAATTAGAATGGCATAAATATTATAAAGATTATTGCTATAATTACCTATTATCACTAGGTATAAATAAAGATAAATTAAGATTAAGAGACCACTCTAAAGAAGAATTATCATTTTATAGCAATGCTACTACTGATATAGAATATCTATTTCCATTTGGTTGGGGAGAATTATGGGGAATAGCCTCTCGTACTGATTACGACTTAACATGCCATCAAAAAGTATCAGGAAAAAGTATGGATTATATTGATCCAGAAACTAATGAAAGATATATACCTTATGTTATTGAACCATCAGTAGGAGTAGAGAGAACTATTTTAACAGTATTATGTGATAGTTATACAGAAGAAAGTCTAGAAGATGGAACTACTAGAGAAGTAATGAAATTCCATCCATATCTAGCACCATATAAAGCATGTATTTTACCACTAGTAAAAAAATATCATAGTGATAAAGCTATGGAAATCTATCGTAAACTATCTAAAACATTTATGATAACTTATGATGAAAGTGGTAGTATTGGTAAAAGATATCGTAGAGAGGATGCTCTAGGAACACCACTATGCATAACTATCGATGATGACACCATAAATAATGGTACAGTAACTATAAGAGATAGAGATACCATGAAACAAGATACTATCAAAATAGAAGATATCGAAAATTATATTGAAGAGAAAATAAAGTTCTAACAAAAAAGAACAATTTTCTCTTTTTTTCTTTACATATTAACTTTTATTATGATATAATTGACTTATATAAAGTAGCAGGTGAAGACAAGTGGAAGAAAAGAACAAAGAAATAGAACAATATATTGAAGAAAAAATACAATTACTAGAAAAAGATTCAATGTATGTTCCTGAAGAAAACAAACAAAAACTAATTATGGCATTTAAAAATAGAAATGAAGAAATAAATATAATTAAAACAAGGATAGATACCATTTTTAACAATAGTATAGCCTCATATAAAGAAAATATGGAAAAAGTAGGCTTTCCTTATGAAGATATTGTTAAAGTATATAATCAAGTAAACAAAATGAATAAAACGACCGCTAAACTATATCTAAGAGGAGGCCTAGTACCATACCTTTTACTAGGAGAGCCATCAACAAGAAAACATAACAACCTAGATTTAACTTGTAGTAAGAAAGATATCCCTATGATTAGAGAAATATTTCGTAAAAATGACTTATACGACCCCAAAAGAGATAGTCTAACATATACCATAAATAATATCGATTATGGTCTTCAAGTTATTATTGATAAAATAAAAGTAAATATCTCAGTATATGAAGAAAAAGAAGATGGTATTATTGAATACTCTTTTGACTGTCATAATAGAATAGGAATTATTAAAAAAATACCTGCTAAGTTAAGTGAATATATTATGCCTTATGTCTCATCAGATAATAAAAAATATATGTGTGTATCTCTAGAACAAATAATAGCGGATAAACTCACCCTAAATAGAGAAAAAGACCAAATAGATATAGAAAAAATAAAAGAATGTAATGGTATAAGTGATGAAAAAATAAAAAATATGCCACTTCCAAGTGTTCAAAAAGTTAAGTTAATAGGAGACAACCTAGAATTTACTAGCACTATGCCTAGAATAAAATTAGATATTCCAAAAAGACAAAAAAGTAAAGGCTTTATCAATATTGGAACTATCTTACTTCTAATAACAATTGTTGTATGTATAATATTAACTAAAAGATAGACTTTACAAAGCCTATCTTTTATATTAGAATATATATGTGATGTATATGGAAGAACTATTAAATAAATGCAATTTATGTCCAAGAAATTGTAATGTAAACAGAAATAAAAATGAACTAGGTTATTGTATGGCAAGCAACAAAATAGCAATAGGAGGTTACCATCTCCATGAATGGGAAGAACCCCCTCTAACTGGTAAGTATGGATCAGGAACTATTTTCTTTTCTCATTGTAATTTAAGATGTGTCTATTGCCAAAACTACGATATAAGTATTAAAGCTCAAGGCGAAGAAATAACTACTGAGAGACTTGCCAATATTATGATAGAATTACAAAGCCTATCAGCGGCCAATATCAATCTAGTAACCCCAACACACTATATACCATTAATAAAAGAAAGTATTATCATCGCTAAAAATAAAGGTTTAACAATACCAATAGTATATAATACATCAGGCTATGAAAAAGAAGAAACATTAAAATTACTAGAGGGTTTAATTGATATTTACTTACCAGATTTTAAATACTATAATAACGAACTAGGAAAGTATTCCGGTGTTAAAGACTACTTTTCAGTAGCGGATTCAGCTCTAAAAGAAATGTATAGGCAAGTTGGTAAACCACGATATAATAAAGAAGGCCTTTTACAAAAAGGTGTAATAGTAAGACATCTAGTATTACCAAATAATTATGAAGATAGTAAAAATATCATAACATATCTATATAAAAATTATAAAAATAACATAATATATAGCATAATGAATCAGTATACTATAACTAGAAAACTAAAATATCCTGAATTAAATCAAAAAGTAGATAATAACGAATATGATAAACTAATTGACTATGCTTATAAAATCGGAGTACGAAATTGTTTCATTCAAGAAGAAGAGAGTCAAAGTGAGAGTTTTATACCAAAGTTTAAAGGAGATACCATAATATAAAGGTATTTTTTTTAACAATTTTACTATTGTATTTATACTAAGTTTATGATATTATTATATAGTAAGGTAGAGAAATAAGAACATCAAAACTATGAAGTAATTAGTAGAAATATTAGTAATTTTTCATAATCTTTTTAAATTGGAGGCCAATATATGAAAGAAAAAATATCAGTAAAAACATTATATTTATTAGGTATTATAACTATAGGACTAATAGGCTTAGGAGTAGGATCTACTTATGCTATGTTTACAGTATCAGCAGAAATAGATAATCCGATAAGTATTAATGCTAATTTAAATAGCGAAGACGATATAATTGAAACAATAAATCTTGAACTAGAACCAAATGATATCAGGGTAGCAGTAATAAATCTAAACAATACAAGTAATACTACTTTAAACTATGCTTCATTCTATATAACTGAGAGTAGTGATATTGAAGTAGGAGTAACACATAATTTTACTGATACTGCTGTTCCAACAGGAAGTATAAGCAATGGTACTACTAAAAAGGTATATATCCAAATAAAAAATAGTGGCAGTAGTACTACTAATGTAACACTTGGGATATTATCAAATTCTGGTACAATTATAAAAGCTGATAATATGACATTAATAAATGATACCAATATTGATACAACTTCTCCTGAACTATTAATAACTGGGCAAGATATGATAGTAAAAGATGGCCTAATAAGATATTATAATGCTAGTAATAATCTTGAATATTCTCATTCATCAAACACTACTACCTGGAAAGATTTATCAGGCAATTATGATGGAAAGGTAAATAATGTAACGTGGAATACAAATAACGCTGCCTTCAATGGCACTAGCAGTAATGTTAATATAGGACAAATAAGAGAAAAAGAAATAACATTAGAAGTTTATTTTAAATACGAAACAGCAAACAATCAGATACAGTATCTAATCAGCAATGTCAATGATAATTTGGGTATAACCATGCTAATAGATTCAGATTCAAGACCAAGAATAGGGGTATATAATACTGAATATAGATATATTTACGGTGAAAGTTTAGCACCAGGAGCTCCTTATTATAATTTAACAGGAACATATGATGGAACGAATCTAAAGTTATATTTAAATGGTATTTTGTTAGGAACTTTAAATGTTGGTACTGTCCAAATATATCCTGATGATGCCACGCCAATGGCAATAGGATGTGATCCAAATGTTGATCAGAATGGGGATTATTTTTGTTATAGTAATTTTTTTGCAGGTACAATTTATTCTGCAAGAGTATATAATAGAGTTTTAACAGAAGCAGAAATAAAACAAAATATTATCGCTGATAGAATTTCATCTGGAGATAATTCACCAAATGCAAATGGAACATATACAATTATATCAAATAAAAGATTAAGTAATTTTACATCTAACAATATAACAGTAACAAATGGCACCAAAGGAACATTTACCAAAGTAAATGATAGAAAATATAATTTAAACATAACTGGAGTATCAGGATCTACCACCATGGAATTAAATATTCCTGCAAATAATTTCACTGATGTAAGTGGTAATAAAAATGTTACTGCTACTACCTTATCAAAATATATGGATAACACTGGACCTATTGCTACGATAACGAAAAATACTAGTACATCGAGAACTGTAACATATACATTTACTTTTCATGAATATACTTATGGTTTTACTGCAGATGATATAACTATAAGTGAAGGAACGAAAGGAACATTTACCAAAATTGACCAAAAAACATATACTCTAGTAGTAACGCATTCAACAGACGGAAGTAAAACAATAACAGTAAATGCAAATAGTTGTAATGATTTAAATGGTAATTTGAATACATCTAAAAGTTTAACTCACACAATAGACTCAATAAAACCGACTGTAACAATAACAAAGAATACTAGTACTTCAAGAACCGTAACATATACATTTACCTTCAGTGAAGCGGTAACAGGATTTTCTGCAAGCAGTGTAACTGTAAGTGAAGGAACAAAAGGAACCTTTACTAAGGTAAGTGATAGCAAATATACACTAGTAGTAACTCATGCTTCAGATGGAAGTAAAACAATAAAAGTAGCAGCGGGTGCTTGTAAAGATAGTGCCGGTAATGGTAACACAGCCAAATCACTGACTCATACAATAACTACTGACACAACCAAACCAACAATTACTAATATAGCGGCAAAAGCTGCAGTTAATAGTAATACCATAACAGCAACTTTAAAAGATAATAAATCATTAACGGGATATGCTATAACAACATCTTCAACCAATAGTTGTAGTGGCACTGCTCCAACAAGTTGGACATCCATCAGTGGAACAAGTTATAGTTTAAGTAAAAAAGTAACAACCTATGGAACACACTACATTTGGACAAAAGATGCTTCAGGAAATACAGCATGTTCAAGTAAAGCAATATATAAGATTACCTACACAACATTAGGCACAGATACATGTAAGATTAATTCTGCATCTGTCACTGAAAGTTCTAATACTCTTAAAGTTTCTATAAATGCAACCTGTGCTTGTGCCGATTTACAAACATGTAAGGGCAGTAATGCCGATAAAGGAACTGATACGGACAGGGCATATATTTTAATGAAAATATACGGAACAACGAGTGCAACATATACCTTTGGCTCTATTACAGGCAAAGGAACATTTAGAGATATAATATGCTCTGATTCTAGTGGTTCGGGATTATATCCAACTGCAAACTCAACAGTTACATCTTATAGTAATGGCTGGTTAAGGTTATACGTTGGTTATGGAAGAACATCGACCGTTAATAATGTTTCAGTAACAGTATCCAAAATAGTAATAGGTTCAACAACTATCTATAATGGCGGCTTTGTAAGTTACTAATAAGAATATTAAACACTACCTTAATGGTAGTGTTTTAACATACATAGAGTTTAATTTGTCATATCAAAAAACATTTGACAACCACTATAAAATATGGTATAATCGTAATACATTTCGTTTGAAATCTAGGGGGAGTAGGTTAAAATGAAAAATAGTTTTGTAATAGAGTATTTAAATGAAAATGAATTTAGAAAAAAAGAAAGAGCTGTAAAAAAATACAATATGCTTGCTTATAAAAAATTAGTATTTGATTTTTATCCAGCATTTAGAGATGGAAATTTTATGGGTGTAATAGTATCTAAAAATACTAAAGATGGTATTACTAAATATGAATTAAAGTTACCTACTGATAGAATGTTTGCTGCTGTTCATGGTGATGTTAAATTACATTATACGGTTTATGAAAATCAAAAATTAGTAATGCTTGATACTTTAACGCCAGAAGATATTTTAACTGAAGGTCATCAAAAAGAACTTTCTACTTATAAGGGTGTTATGGTATCTAAATCTCATGCAGATAGAGATATGTTTAAGATAAATTTACTAAATATGCTAGATAAATAAGAAGCTTTGGCTTCTTTTAGTCTGTTTAATTTATTATTTTATTAATTAGTAAATAAAATATTGTGAGGGATAATATGAAAATAGATTTTGATAATTATGAATATAAAGAAATAGTAAAAGACATTTTAAATAATAGAGAATTTAAAAAGATAGAACTATGTCCTCATCATAAGATTAATAGACTTGTTCATTCTAAAAGAGTATCTTATTATTCTTATAAAATATGTAAGAAATTAGGATTTGATTATGTTAGTGCCGCTAGAGGAGGATTACTTCATGATTTCTTTTTAAATAAATATAATACTAAAAATAGTAGAAAACTTCTTATTAGTCATCCTTCTATTGCTTTAAATAATGCTAAGAAGCATTTTGTTTTGTCAGATAAAGAAAAGAATATTATTAAGTGTCATATGTTTCCTGTTAGTATTAGTGTATTTCCTAAATACCGTGAAAGTGTAGTAGTAAGTTTAGTAGATAAAGTTATGTGGTTTTATGAAAAGGTAACTGGTTATTCTAAAGAAATTAATTATAATCTTGGAAAAGCCGCTATTTATGTATTTTTATTTTTAAATAGTTAAACTCAAATATTATAAAATGTTTGAGTTTTTTTATTAAATTTTATATTTTTGTGGTATACTATATCTAGGTGGTAGAAGTGGAGAAAAGAAGAAGAAAAAGGAAGATTAAAATAGGGAGGGTTTTGCTTTTTGTTATTATTCTTATTTTAATAATAGGAATTATTATATTTTTTACTAGTAAAGGAAAGAATATTTCTATTGGTAAAAGTTCAATGTATTTAGCAGGAGATACTAATAAAGTTACTACTTATATTATGGATGAAGATAATAGTCTTAAAGAAAATAGTGAACTTGTTCGTGGTAAGAAAGTTATTTATTCTGGTAAAAAGGTTAATATGAATGATAATGAGTATTTACTTATAAAATTTGATAATAAAGAATATTATGTTAATGCTAAACAATTAGTTAAAAATGTTAAAGATGTTGTTTTAGAAAAAGAAAGATATGTTAGAACTTCAGTTACAGTATATGAAAATGAAACTGATTCAAAGATTGCTTCTTTTATTAAAAAAGGAAATAAACTTGATATTACTGGTTATGATAAGTTATTAGATGATGGTAATGTTAATATGTATAAGATTAAATATAATGATACTGAAGGATATGTATATAGTAAATATTTAGTTAATGATAAGGAATCTGCGGATAGTGTTTATAATGAGAATGGTGTTTATGATATTCATAAAGATAGAAAATTTAAGGGAAGAGAATTATATGGTGGTAAAGCATCTACTTTAGATTATTATCCTTATGAAAGAGTTGATTTTGAAGATAATAAATTGCTTAAGAAAGCTAAAACGATGTATTTAAATGCTGGTACAATTGGTTCTATTGATAGTTATTTAAAGATTGCCAAGGAAAATGGTGTTAATGCTATAGTGGTTGATATTAAGGATGGAGCTCTTGCTTATTCTTCTAATGTTGCTAAGGAAATATCTCCTACTGCATATGGAACCGCTATTAACGATAATAATAGTTATAAGTCGGCTATTGATAAAATTAAAGATGCTGGTATTTATGCTATTGGTAGAATTGTTGTATTTAATGATGTTCATTATGGTAAAGACCATCCTGATGATTGTATTAGTTCTACGGCTTCAAGTAGATTATGGCCATCGGCTTATAGTAGAGGTGCTTGGTATTATAATGTTGAACTAGCTAAAGAGGCAGTAAAAGAGATGGGCTTTAATGAAATTCAATTTGATTATGTGAGATTTCCAGAAGATGCTTATAATATGTCAATAAAGGGTAATAGTGATTTTAAAAATAAATATGATGAAGAAAAGGCTGAGGCCGTTCAAAACTTTCTATTTTATGCAACAGATCAAATTCATAAAGTTGGGGCTTATTTATCTGTTGATGTCTTTGGGGAATGTTCTGGAGAATATGTAACGGCTTATGGTCAGTATTGGCCTGCGATTTCTAATATTGTTGATGCTATTAGTTCAATGCCTTATACGGACCATTTTGGTAGAAGTGTTGATACTTGGACTAATGCTTATCAAACTGTATATAATTGGGCTAAAGGGGCCGCTACTAGACAAAAAGAGATTCCTACGCCGGCTGTTGCTAGAACATGGATAACTGCCTATGATACACCTTATTGGAAGCCTACTGTTATTTATAATGCTAGTAAGATAGAGGATCAGGTTAGAGCTTTATATGATGCTGGATTAGATGGTGGATTTATTACTTGGAATTCTGCTTCTAGTTTAGCAAAATATGAACAAATTAAAACGGCTTTTAATAAGGATTATGAATAGGAGATAATGATATATGAAAATAATTGAAGTTGAAAATAATAAATATGAAATTATTAAAGATTATAAAAATGGGTTTGATGAAGAGGAATTTATTAATCATTATACGGACTTTTTTGAAGATTATGATTATATAGTTGGAGATATTGCTTATGGTAAACTCAGATTAAAAGGTTTTTATTCGGATGGTAATAAGAAGGCTAAAAATATTAATAATTTTAAATTTGTTAGTAATTACTTGGAAAATGATTGTGCTGTTGATTGTAAATATTATATTT
>ERZ779869.2587-NODE-2587-length-14752-cov-4.679458_pt1 | contig 14752 bp, 8 predicted proteins | sample MGYA00511557_ERZ779869 | MGnify/ENA primary metagenome ERZ779869 (study PRJEB29588, sample SAMEA2154620) | human gut metagenome | biome: human gut; feature: human-associated habitat; material: faeces | place: Denmark | collected 2008/2010 ...
TGAAGATGGCAAAGTTTATGCTAGACCATATAATAATTTTATTGAAAGAGTTAATAAAGGAAATCAAGAATTTCGTTTTCAATTGCAAAATATAAAAAGTGCTGTAAAAAGGTTGACAGTATGCACGAGTAAAATGCTTTAAACCGAAAACAATGCAAACTCCTACAGAAAAAATAAGTTTTAAAAATAGAAAATTTTTAATTAAAATCCACTAGTGAACTAAGCAGTTTTTCCATCATTTCCTAGAGAAAATTATGGATTAAATAGTTAAATTTATTTGTTACTAAAGTTTGTTGTTAAATTTTAATACCATTATCACGAAGGTTAAAATTTTAAACTCGCCACCCAACAGCACAATATTATGTGCTGTTTTATTTTTGTATTTTATCTTTATTCTTCTTTATTGTAATACCAGAGTACAATTTGCCTCATCTTAAAATTTTTCTTTTTTGTTGCGTTTATTTTTGTTGTGTGCATTGTGTCAAGTTTTCACTTTGTAAACAATATTATTTGTTGCCCATTTGTAGGCAATTGCATAATAATTCACTTACACCAAAATTTTCTATTATACAAATTACAGGTAACTATGGATATATTTATTTACTTTTCCGCACAATAATTCAGAAGGTATGTTTTTTATAAACTTTTGTAAAATTTGTTAGCAATTTATTTTGTGTTTTTTGTCGCTTATGATAAAATTAATAAGTAAAATAATATAATTACAAAAAGGATTAGAAGGAGAACAAATAAAAATATGAAAAAAACAAAAGATAGGCTAAAAAACAAAATGCAAAGTAGCTCCAAAAGGAAAAACGCACTTAAAGTTCTTGCCGCTTCAACTTTGGGACTTTGTATGTTAATGTCTGCTCCTCACATGGCCAATTTAATAAGACCTGATACTGTGGGAGTTTATAACAATTACCAAGTTTTGTCTGATCAAGCAGTAAAGTCCTCTGGAAACCTCTCTTCCACTTCAACCGGCTCTACTTTTAATAAAGATAGTGTAAGTGGAGTTGCTAGTTCTAGTGTGGCCGTAAACTCAGGTGTTACCAGTGGCTATCTTGGTTCAACCCTTGATGCATCGCAATTGCCTTCGGCTTCAACTGTTACCGGCAGTTGGAATGACTCTTTTGCAGGTATGACTTATGCACAGCTTACTGCCCTTGATCGAAGCCAGGGTAACATCTTTAAAGATGGTGGTGTAGATGGCCAAAGAGCATATGAAATTTCTAATGCTCTTGAATTCGCTTTCTTCTCAGCTGCTGTTAAAGCCAATTATGCTAGCAATGAAATTAAAAATCAAACTTTTAAATTAACTGCTAATATTGATCTGGCTGGCAAAGAATGGAAACCTATATTCAATTTCTACAACAACAATACATCATTTCTTGTTAACTTTGATGGTCAAAATCATACAATTTCTAATGTTTATGTTTATGATGCAAGAAATGAAGATGGAACTAATACCGCAACTTATGCTTCTATCTTTGGTTGCTGGGGCAAAGGTGAAATTAAAAATATAATTGTTGAAAATGCTAATATTCAAAGCTGGAGAAGTTCTGCCGTTATTGCCAATAAAGATACAAACTACAATCTGGCTTCTGAATATGAAAATATTAAACTTTATAACTGTAAAGTTGTTGCTGGTAGTTATGATGGTGGTACAACTTATGCTGTTGGTATTTCTACTAATGCAAAATACATAAAAGACTGCTATATGGAAAGTTGTGAAATCTTAAGCACTGATACCGATGTAAATCTTCTTGGTCAAGACCAAGTAGATAAAGCCCTGAATTTTAATAATTCTTATCACTATGCTTTAGGTTTTGGCCGTGCTTTACAGGTGACAAATTCTGACCCTGATAATAGCATTGTTGGAATAAAGAATTGTAAAATCGCATTTGAATCTAATGCTAACAATTATAATGCTTTAACTAGAAATACTAACAAATATGTTTATGTTAATGGTATTTCTGATTGGACTGAACAAGGAGACAATGTTGAATATTCAAATATTATTGTAGAAAATTGCGATATTCACGTTGATGCCCAAATTGGCGACGCCAAGGAAAGTGCAACTCTTGCCAATGAAACGACTGCACCATATTACCAAAATTTATTTGCTTATATATGTGGTGTTTCAAGATACTCAAGAAATAATACTTCGGTAGAAGTTAAATTAACCAACATTAATATTACAAATTCTAAAATTTATTCTACTTTTGATTACTCTCCAACAACAAATACAACCAATAAGGATATGTACTTCCCTATTAATAGTTATGTAAAGGGTGTTGCTGACATATATGCAACTAATCCCGTTGAAGCATCTACATTATATAAGAATATTGTAGTTGAAAATTGTGATATTTATCACACCGCTTCCGCTGAGATAAAAGTCCCTCAAACATACCTTAGAACAAATAGTTATGATACCTACACATTATCTGGTTGGGTTGCTGGTATAACAAATACAAATAATCAAACTTCAACTAAAGCTTCCATGCTTAATAATTGTAAGGTATTGGATTGTAACCTAACTTCTGAAAATATATTTAAAGCGGTTGATGATGCAAACTTCCGTGTTTATTCAGATACAAGAGCATGTGGTATGGCCATGAGTACCAATGGCTACCCAGCACATTTTGTTGATTGTAGTGTAGATAATTGTAATATTTCTGCTACCACAAACTTTGATAACGGTACATTTACAGGTGAGACCGATTACCATAACCCAATTGAACAATATGTATATGTTTTGGGCATGGGTAAAGGTTATTACACATCTTCTGACACAAATGATGATGCTAAAGGCTGTAAAGTAACAAATTGTAAAATTTATGCTAAATCTTACGACACTAAAGATAATACTGTTGACAAAGTGGGCGGTGTATCTGGCCATGTAAATGTTATGGGCTTAGGTATGACTGGACAATATGAAAACGCTTCTATCTTTAATGCCATTGTTGACAACTGTGAAATCACAGCCGAAGCAGAGCACGTAGAAGCCGTTGCAACTGGACTAGTTAGAAACTTTAATGGTAATGCTTATGGGTTTAATGTTAAAGATTGCAAGTTAACTAATACCACAATTAGTGCAAAGTCTAATTGGAGTAATGCTTATGCTGTTGGATTATCTCATAATGGTTATCAACAAAACCAAGGCGACAAAGGCTTAATTGTTGAAAGCAGTTTAGTTAACAACGTTAAATTCTTAGTTAATTCTGTTAAGAATTCAACGTTTGGTGCTGCGGGTTTATTTAATAATTACACAGTAACCAATGGTTTAACATTTAAAAATAACACTATTGAACAAATTAGTATTGATGTAGATAAAGAAAATGGTGACACTCACCTTAGTGGTGGATTGTTTAACTCTGGTGCTGCCAACATCTCTGTTAGTGGTAATACCATTAAAAATAGTTCAATCAGCAATAACATAACCGTTGCTAGCAGAACATCTAATGCTTATCTATCAGGCTTAATTTACTCTTCAAATACTCAAACTGCTAATAATGAGTCTGAAATTAATAACAATATTTGTGATAACATAAATGTGTCTAACACTGTTAAAGGCTCAGCCGCTATTTATCATTCTGTTTTCTCATCTGGTATGATATTTAGTAGTAGTTCTGCAGTTATTATGAGCTTTAACAATACAATTAAAAATTCTACAATTACATCTCAAAGTAACGTATCTAACGTTTATGCTTCTGGTTTATTATTGCAAAATGCAGACAGGAAATCTGTTGTTGAAGAATGTTATGCTTATAATAATAATGTAAGTACAATATTTGAAAGAGGCGGTAGCAATGCATCAAGAGATTGTATTGCATTTGGTTTAGTTGGATGGTATTCTGCTGTTGTAAGAAATTGCGTGATTGGTTCTGGTACCATCTATGCTCACAATGATATTGGCAATGCTGGCGCTGCTGGTGTAGCTGGTACAAGAGGCTTTGCTAATGGCTATTCTTCTAGATCTGCTAACACTGCAGATGCCGTATGGTATACTCAGGTTGATGGCTGTTACAATTTCGCAGAAATTAAAGCAGAAACAGATAGTAATACAAGTGTTGGATATGCTGCCGGTATTGGTAGAGCAGAAATCATTACTAACTGTGCTAACTATGGTAATGTAATCGGTAACTATGCTGGTGGTATTACAACAGGTTATACTCAGACAGGTACAAATGAAACTAATGTTCAACATTCTCTAGGACTGACTGTTAAGAACTGTGTTAATGCAGGTAATATCTGCCGTGCTAATGGTGGTGGTCAATCTTTTGTTGGTGGTATCGTTGCTAGGTACGAAATGAGATACTATGCTGAACATAAATTTGTACTTGAAAATAATATTTCATTAGGTGGCGTGTATAATGCTTACAATGAAACAACTGGTGAATATTCACAAACCCTTTCTACTGCAACTTTCCTAGGAATGTTATATGGATATTTGTCAATCCCAACAACGGTCGAAACTACTAACATTTATGATACAATATCTATTAGAAATAACTATATGTTAGTTGAACAAGACGGTATAAATGCTGGTTTGTACTATACAAATAGCACTTTAGTAAATTTAACTTTGCCAGTGGCTATTAATACTCCATCTGCTAATTATTTAGCATCTAGTGAGGGTATCTTCTATCAAACAAGTAATATTAATACTAATAAAACTCAATATGAGAAAATGTATACAGAGTGTATGGGCATAGGCGAAACAGACAATACTAATACCTTCATAGACCAATCATTCACAGCTGAAACTTTTACAAAAAACAGTAATTATGATGCGTATTACGCAGATAATAACTGGCTAGAGTGGACAATGCCAAATGGTAACGTTCCGCAAGTAGCAACAACCCTAGAAAAACTTATTGTAAGATATGATATTGGCGAATATACCGGAACTACTCCTAATGTAGATATCATTAGTAAAACGGCTTCTGAATATACTTATACCCTGTCTAATGGTAGAGTCGGAGATGCTTCTTCTGCGAACATAATTGATCAAGTCGGTGTATCTCTTTATAAATGGTCTCTTAACGGAACTGAATATGACCCAAGTGAAATTAGAACATCTACAACTAATGGTATTGTTACATATAATGCAGTTGTTAACTACACTAATTATGAAATTGTTTTGGTAAACGATAATCCTCAGGTTACTATTAGTAACGCAGAAGGACAGATAAATTTAGAAACTACAACAAAAGAAATTACCGCTCAAGGTAGCAGTGAATTACTTGTAAATGGGTTCTCTCTTCAAGTTAAGAATGTAACCACTGATAGCTGGGAAACATTACAAATCTTAGGTGCTCAAGACAGACAAGCAACCTTTAATCTTGGGGAATTTATTTCTACAGAGTTCTTAAGTAAATATGCAACTAGTGATGAAAAAATTAGCATTCAATTTGTTGTAAAAGCAGAACAATTATATTCTTTTGATTATACCGATGGAAACACAGAAGGCGAAGGACATTATTCTATTTCAGCTACTTATTCTGGTGTAGATGCGTTTACAAATAGAGCCCCAGAAGGTTCCGATATTCAACTTCAAGTTAAATCAAACACTTATTATGAATTAATATCTGTAACCATTGGTGGAGTTGAACAATTAACTGAAAATATTACAGAATTTAATAAAACTATTTCAAGCATCAGTGAAAATGTATCAATTGTTGTTAAAGCACAAAAAATCAAATATAACGTAAACGTTATGTTCCAAAATTTACAAGGTGTTACCCTAGATAGTAGCTTAGTTAATCAGCTTATAGAAAATACTACCGAAACAATGTCTGTAGACAGCAATGTTCCTGCAATAAAAGCTAAAACAGATGTTACTGGATATAGATTTGTTGGCTGGAAGCTGTTTGGTATGGATTCTTACCTACCAGATACTAACGGCACAATCGATTCTGGATATATTGTATCTCAAGCCGACTTTGCAAGATACACATCTGCAGTTGATTCTGAAACAAAATTCAATATTATTGCTGTTTATCAAAGACAATATCAATTTAATGTTACATTAAACAATGAATACGGTGATTCTTTTGCTAGTGAATATGAAGTATGCTATGTAGATGAAAATGGCGAAAACCAAATATTAACAAATGTTTCAGAAGATTCTGAAGGCAATATATACTTAAATTCAGCAGGCAACTATTTAATTGATGAATCTACCTTTATTCAATTAAAAATTAAGCCTAATAAGAGAGTAACCGTTGTTGAACCAGAGAATGAACAATTTGGTAATAACGTCGTTTATGTATACCTAACAGGCAATAAAAATGTTTCTATTAATTTTGCAATCAGACCATTAACTATTACCTCTGCCGTACTTAATGTAGAAACTCCAACTGATAATACTGGTTTGCATGCTAACCAACTAGCACATGCGTTATCTTACCAAATTAAAGATGCAACAGGTACAGTAATCGGTTCTTCAGAAGAGAGTTCAAAAGTAAATATTGATAATAGATTAACGTTTGGCTGTATTAACGATGTATTGAACAGTGCTTCATATAGATTTGTTGAATTAAGGCTTTTAAATGTACAATCTGGTAATTATGATGTTGTGGAACTTTATGAAGATGGTGAATTAATTGTAAATGATGCTTTCTTTGATAAATATGTTGATGATAATGGTCAAATTTCAACAAGTATGAAAGTAATTAAACAATATAAAGCAGAAATTGTTGGTGAAAACTTAGTTTCTTCAGATAATTACGAACTTGGTTCTTATACAGTAGAAATCAGAGATGAGGCTGGAAATCTTGCGGACACAGATAGATATGTCGTTAACGAATTAAACAAAGTATATACTCTAGATAACGGACTACATCTTGTTGTTAAGGCTGTTACTGAAAAGTATGCTGAATTTGCTGGATTTAGCGGAGTATTTGATGGTGAAGTTGCTAATGATGAAAGCGCAACCGTAATAGTTAACGACAACAGGTCAATTAATTTAAGATTTGAAAAATCTACCTTTACCCTAGAAGCTCCATTCAACTCTGAAACAGGTGGTAGTCTAGAATTTACTAAAACCTTCCAATTAGGAGATACAATTACAATTTCTTATACACCATCAAACAATTATCAAATCAAAGATTGGAATTTGGCAGGCAAAACTCTTGAAGAATTAGGCGCTGTTCAAAATGGTAATACTATTACTATTCCAGTAACCAAAGAATTCTTAGATGCAATGGCAGAGTCTGCAACTCTTGATAACGAAAAATTAACAATCAGCAGTGAAATTGATACTAAGTTAACCCCTACCCTATTCTATGGTATTATCGGCGGTGGTGCTGCAATTCTTATTCTTGTCGGCGTAGTCGTAATATTAATGATTAGGTCTAGAAATCTTAAGAAACAGAAAGAAGAAAATGAAAGAAAACTTAATGATATTGCTCGTAAGTTCAATGTCGCTGATATGATTAAAGACCTTAGAAAGTAATTGCTTAATTATAGCCTTATGTGAAAAATACACCCCATATTTGGGGTGTATTTTTTACTTAGAAAACAATATGTAATTTTCTAAAAATTAAATAAGCAAAATAAACTGTATAACTGAAGTATATGAAAGCAATCTTCTCTTGTGCAAAAAAGTTCTTGCCTTTAAAAACAAAATATGAATATGTCTTGGTGTATCAAATAAGCCACAAAAACGCACCAAATAAGAGTGCTATACCCAGCACAAGTATTTAATTGCATTAATAGCTGTCGGGCATTATATGCCCAATTCAGGCTTTAATTTTATACAATTTTGTTAAACACCGTTCAATAAACCATTTTAGTGTAAATAAGTAAAAATTTGTACCCGTGCCGAATAAAAAAACATTTGCTATAAAGATTTTTGGGCCTTATTTATAATTTACAAATCCTCATGTGAACATTGCCCTGGTAAGTTTTGAACAAGCACTTTTCAATTTAATAAAAATTCGCCCAATTTGGGGCTTATGCTAATGTGGCTCAGCGGTAAAGCACCACCTTGGTAAGGAGTTTATGGCTCAATTCTCGTTACTAAAAATCATATAAAATTTTAATAAAAAATGAAGCCAATCAATCATGCTGATGTGGCACAGTCGGTAGCGCAATGCCTTGGTAAAACAAAAACAGCACTTTTTAACCACTCAATTTCACCGCAAAAATCAATCAAAAAATAGCATCTGCTGGTGTGGCTCAGCGGTAGAGCACCACCTTGGTAAGGTGGGGGTCACGGGTCCGATTCCCGTCACCAGCTCCATTATTAAAAACCCTTGAAACCCTAGTAAAATAGGCACTTTCAAGGGTTTTTCTTTTGCAAAAAATTTTGCTTAATTTTGGGCTAAAAATACAATAGGTGTAGTAAACTGCTCCAAAAAGTGTAGTAAATTTGAATAAAAAAAGACCAAAAGCTGATAGCTTCAACTCTCGGTCTAATTCTTTCTAAAACTGCCTAAAACCAGTGTAATAGGTGTAAATTAGTGTAGTAAATTATTTAATAACTTTCAAATCATCAATCTTTACTGAAATACAATCACCATAATAATTTCCATCTTTATCTATACCAGAAAAATCCACTTCAATATAATTTTGGACAGCGTTATTATCCATGACACATCCTCTGTCACCTTTGTGAATACCAAATTTAGTATATCTTTCTTCTTCAACCAACAATTCAACCATATCGTATTCGTTTATTGCTATTGGCTCTATGACATTTTTTGCCTTTAATTTTAAGGTCTCTAATTTAGACAACAATTCTTTTTCAAACTCAGTTGGAAGTTTTTCTTTGTCCAAATCTAAATCCATAATTTTTACATTAACAATTGCATAATCACCAACATTTTGTGGATTAAAAAATAATACATCAGCATTATCAAAATTTAATTCAACGACTATTCCGTGCATACCTTTTACTATGTTATAAGCTTTAAAAGGCTTATCATTTTTTAACTTTACTAAATCTAATTTTTTCATACATACCCCCTTCTAACTGTCATAATCATAGGGGATTTTATTTTTTCTTTCACCTTTTAAATTTATAATATACCCATCTTCCACTTTGCACCACCAATCTTTATTGTGTAACGGAATAGAATCCAGGATAGTGTCATCAGTGCAATGGTTATCTTCGATAAGTTTTAGATCTTTTATGTTTATTGGGTAAAGAATATCATCTTTTAAACTTAAAAAATTCTCTTCAATAGACATAAAAGTCTTATCTTTAACTCTTTCATCAATAAAAATAACATTAAAACAATTACCTCTTATTTCAGCATCAATAATTGTTCCAATCATTCCTTTATGCACTTCATTATCGATATATTCTTTTTTATCGTTTATAACTTCAACTTTGTCTAAAAATTTCATTTATACCAGCCTCCTATCAAAGTATTACATTTTATTTTCCCATTAGGGAAAACCATAAAACTTGATTTTAAATTGTATGTTTTTCCAATTTTTATTCCTTTTCCTTCTATTGCAACTTTTAATTTAATTCTAACACCAAAATTTGTATGATTCTGTATTTCATAATATCCATAAAAATAAGCTTGCTTAATTTTATCATAAAGTATTTTCAAAAACTTATCGTTAGGTTCATGCCCCATGGATTTTATCCATTCACTTTTGTCTTGAAATAACCAATCTATTTTCCCGTTTGGAACAATAAGTTTAATGTTATCTATATTAACAACTTCAATTGGTATTTCTTTACAATGACATCTATAGTGATATAAACCAGGAAATAAACCTTTTGCAATCGTATCAACAATATTAACCACTGTATAGCTAAATTTTTCTGGTTTCTTTCCTTTTTCGTTCTTAAACCAACATTTGTTTACAGCCACACATTTCACACAGTGATTTTGAGTCGTTCCTTCAATTACTCCCGTCTCATATCCATAGTTTTCTATTGTAATTTCATTTTGCTCATCAATTATTTGAATCCAGTTTCCTAATAATTCATCAAATATACTCATATTATATCAAATCTCCTTTTAAAATGCAAAAGGTTGAAGAAACATAAAAATCTCTCCAACCTTTTTCTTGCATTTTAGCATATGAATTTTACAAATTCAAGTTTTAGTGTCAGAATTTTTGAAATTTACATCTCAAAATCTCTTTCTCGCTTACGTTTTCTTTCTTTCCGTTCTTTTAACATTTCTTCTAACATTAAATCAAAATCTTCATCAGACAAATTTCCCAGATTAGATTTCTTTTCTTCTTGTTCTTCTTTATTTTGATTGTTTTGCTTTCTTAAAATCTCATTTTCATTTAGTCTATCGTTTAAACGATTTGTGCTTTCTTTTACATAATCACTATTGACATTGTTATAGACAGTGATTGTTGTTTTCACGTCTTTGTGACCTAAAAGTTGTTGAATAACTTTTGGATTTTCGTTAAGTTCAAACAACATATTTGAAAATGTGTGTCTAAGTCCATGAAAATGTATGTTTAAATCCCCCAAATGATTTCGTCTAATAAATCTATTAAATATCACTCTACAACCCGAATATGTGCGAATTGTGCCATCATCATTTGCAAACACATAAACATTAGGGTTTGTTAAATCTATTCCTACATCAATGGAATGCTTATGTTGTTTTTCTTTCCAAGCAATAAGTTCGTTATAAACAATATCGGTCATTGGCACTTCTCTCACTGAGCAAGCAGTTTTGGTGCCACTTACTATTGTTGTTCTTTCAACTATGTTTCCCTTACTATCAAACTTTGTATCTTGTGTTTCGGCTTGTGCGACTTTAATAATTTTTTTTGCAAAATCAATATGCTTCCATTCAAGAGCAATGGCTTCACCACTACGAAGTCCAGCAAACATCATCAAATAACACATAGGTTTAATAAAGTTTGCCGGGTCTTTTTCTAGTGCATTTAAAAATCTATCTCTTTCTTCTGGTGGAATTGCCTTGTATGGATTTCGCTTTTCGTAATTACTTTTATCTCTTGTTCTAATCTTTATCTTATTTGTTGGATTAACTAAAATCCATTTGCTATCAATCGCATATTCGCAAAACTGATTAAAGATAAATTTTATCTTTTTTGCGACTGCAACTGAATATCCATTCTCCGACATTCGATTTACAACTTTTTGAATTGTCATTGTATCTAGTTCATAAATTTTCATATTTCCAACAATGGGTTCAATATGTAATTTGTAATTTCTAAAAATACCTTCAAAAGTTCTTGATGTAACTGACGACTTTTTGAAAACAAGCAACCATTCACTCATAAGTTCACAAAGTCTTTTGTTCTCAATTTCTTGATATGCTGTGTTTTTAATTCTTCCACTTATCTCTGTTAGTTTAGCAGACACATCGGCTTTACTTTTTCCATAAACATATTTCTTTTTTTGTTCGCCATTTTCTTCAAAACCAATAGTAATATATCCACACCATAATCCATCTTTTCTTTGAAAAATACTTCCTTCGCCATTCGCTCTACGAGTATGTTTTTGAACTTTCTTTCTAGCCGTTTTGCACCTCGCTTTGGTTGTTATTTAGTGTTAACCAAGTTACAAAATTAAGCACGCTCACAACTTGTCGTTTGCCGACTTTTGTTGTTGGAAAAGATTTGCTTCTGAGTAAATTTCTAACATTATCTCTGCCAAGACCAGTGATTTTGATAAGGTCTTCACAATCCAAAAAATCTTTATTGTATTTAGTTGAAATACGGTCAACTTCCGATTGTATTAAGTTGTTTAAATTTAGATTCGTATTGTTTAAATTCATAGTTTAATGTTCCTTTTGTTTGTAAGATTTTTTTCTTTCTACTATCTCTTTCTAAATCTAAATTTATTAAAATCTATTCGCTATCAAAGCGAGATAGAAGTAGCAACTTTGTTGCCAGTAAGAAGTGTTGGGTATCCCAACAGCTTCCAAAATGACGAGAAAACATAGTAAATTTAAGTGTATCAGTTAAAAGTGCCGATTTTATCGGGTTTTTACGCACTAAATTTAATAATTGTTTCTCGCTTATGCTCTATACTAAATATCTACAAAAAAGACTATTCTACATCTCAAAATCACTAGATAAATAGCCTTCATCTATTAGTGTTCTAATTCGCATTTCTTCAAGCTTTTTCATATAGTCTTGAAAGCACTTAATTGCTTCATATTCACACTTTGAATTTAGATACATACAATGTTCAAGTTCTTTCCAAAGTTTGTCTTTTTGCATTCGTTTTTGAACTACATATTTTGCATTAAGTCTTAATCTTTCAATCTCTTGACCTTTCAAACTTTTTGCACTTTCAATAACCAAATTTCCAAGTCTGCGATACAAATCTTTTGTATATTTTTCACTCAAATTTTGTTGTGGTTTTGGGGCACCATTTCGCTTGCAATAACTATCCACCAGTTTTTGTTTTTCTTCTACTAGGTCATCAAAATCATTTTTGTAAATGCTAATGTCAACATTGTGGGAGATGATATAGTTTGAAATGTTATCAATATTGGGTTTGAGTTTTCGCATATTATCAGAGTCGTAAAATGTGTGTCCTTGCTCTGGAAATTGGTTTGCTAGGTCAAGTAACATTTGCTTTAATTTAAGCCCAGAAACATTGTTTAATTGCTCTTTAACACTCTTTGTTAGTCTTAACCTTATTTCTTTCTCACGAGCCTTAAAATCGGTTGCAGAGAGTTCAATATTGGCTTTCAAAAGATCCATTGCATTGTTTGAAATGTAGCCACGAGAAAAATGCTTTTCTTTGTTTTTCATTCGTTGTGGTTCTCTTTCAAAAAACAACAAATGAATATGTCTGTTGTCGGTATTCTCGTGCAGTCCAGCAAACCACTCAATATTGTCAGGATTTAGTCCAGCTCGTTTAAAATATTTTGGCAGTTCGCTTTTTACAAATTCGTATGCTTGCTCATAACAGCCACACCATTTCTTTCCAAAGTTTTCTTCAAAGGAAATTATGCCAGACCAAATAACCGATTTAGTTGCTCTTAAATTTTTTCTAAAATCTGCGATTTGTTCTTTGCTCATCAATCCATTTTGGTTAAAGATTCCACTAGATTTTGTGCTGTTATTTGAATACTCCACAAAGTCCAATTTTTCCAAATCTTTAATGCCAGTGGCAACATATTTTAGGTAGTCGTCGTATTTATTAGATGAGTAATAATTTCGCTTGTCCTGATTGGTTTTATCTTTGTAATTCGGCAAAAAGAACTCTTGTTTGTAAACCACATTTGGAACTTTATCTGACATCTATGAGCTCCCTTAAAATTCTATCTCGTTCGGTGTCAATGCCATTTTCATCTAGTGGGTCATATTTCCAACCTTGCGAGTATGAGTTTAGGTTTATTGGGTTTTGTTTGTTGATTAGTTTCGTGATTAAATTAAGCAGTGCTTGATTTACTCGCACATTTGCATTAGTGTCCACAAAGTCCATTTTTTGGTTTGCAGATATGGTTGTGAGTTTGTCGTTTATCTCTTGCAAACTTTTTCTAATCTCGCTGAACTTTATGCTTTGGTTGAGTGTGTTATCTCCAAGCATTTTATCTGCACCAAGCAAGGCAAAATATTTCATAGCGTCATTTAGGCTATCAAACTTGTCCTTAAACTTTTCAAGTGCTCGCTTAAAAATCTCATGCTCATCTTGGTTGTAGACTCTAATCATGTATTGAGTTTTTAAATCTTTTGTTTTAATTCTAGCCATTTTAGCCTCCTAATTATTTTCTAGTCTTTCTTTACATCTCTTTCTATTTCTAATTAAAGGGGCAATGATTGTTTTTATTTACTTTTACATTCTTAAAATCCTCCTTTTGTTTGAATTTTGTTTTCGACTTTTTACATTTCAGCACCTCCTTATTTTTATTCTTACATAATCGTTCGGACATCATTTGTCCGTTCGGGAATGCTTTTTACACAAATATCTTACAATTCTCACATTATCACCATTTGATAATGCGGTATTATTTTTTACAATTTTACATTTGTCGTTGGTTCACCGTTTGACCCATCGAAAAATCTATTTTTCTTAATTTATCAGTGTCGATAGTTCAATGGGTGACCTGTCGGAATATTTTTTTGTTAATTTACCACTGTCGTAGTATCAATGCCTGATACCACGAGAAAACTTTTTACAAAAACATTTTATAACTCCTTTATCACACACATTGTGTGATGTTAAAAATTTTTTTCAACTCGATTTTAACAATCCCGCTGTAAACACATTCTTTACACCGACAAAAATATTTTCACAAAGTCGATTTATCAACGTGTGATATATCGGAAAATTATTTTGTAGTTTTATTTTATCAATCTCGCTTTACCACCATTTGGTCAAACGAAAAAGATTTTTTACAAGACAATTATATAATTTCCGTTACACACCCATTGTGTGCAACGACAAAACTTTTTTAATTTTTTTCTTCAATCGCTCAATTCGTGTATAAATGGTCTTTTCCGCTAGTCCCATCTGACCTGCAATCTCACGAACAGAAAATCCCCACATCTTCAGAAGTAAAATCTGCAGTGTTTTCTTATCCGACTCCAAAAGAATCTGTAATAACTGCTCATTCTCTACACTGTCAAGTAACTGTTGAATATTAAGCACCACTGAAGATGGTTCTTCCAATTCCCTGGTGTATAATTCTTCTTGATTAGAAGAAAAATGTTCCCAGAATCTCCGCTCCGCATTAAAGTCCTGCCAGTCTAATTCACGAAGTCTTTGGATTACCTCTTCACTGACACCGGATTTTCGCAAAATCCGTTCCTCCTGCTCCTTCCACTGTTTCCA
>ERZ779869.2593-NODE-2593-length-14728-cov-7.269883_pt1 | contig 14728 bp, 8 predicted proteins | sample MGYA00511557_ERZ779869 | MGnify/ENA primary metagenome ERZ779869 (study PRJEB29588, sample SAMEA2154620) | human gut metagenome | biome: human gut; feature: human-associated habitat; material: faeces | place: Denmark | collected 2008/2010 ...
TCTGGAACGGCTGGTTTACGGATGTGAACGGCAAGCAGTACTACAAGGACGGCGAGCTGCAGAAGACCGGTTGGACAGTCATTGACGGCAATACCTACTATCTGGACACCGAAACCGGCTATGCGGCTATCGGAATCACGACACTGATCCCCGATGGAGCAACGGAAAAAGCCCGCTGCGTCTTTGACGCTGACGGCGTGTTCCAGAGCGGCGTTACCGGCGTCTATGATGTCGGAAATGATACCTATTGGCTCAACAGCGGCATCATCGAGGAGGAGGCCGGTCTGAAGCGCGTGGTCAAGGACAACGGCGAGGTCAACTATTATTACTTTGGCGAGGAGGATGGTAAGGCAGTCAAGGACGGCGACTACCCGGTGGAGAAGAACAACAGCCTGCCTCTGCCGTGCTATAAGTACGCTTTCGATGCGGAGGGCATCATCATTCACGATGAGGATACCAGCAAGAATGGTATTGACAATGAGACGGGCTCCGACACGGAGTTCTACTTCATCGACGGCGTCAAGGTCGGCGAGGGCTTGCTCAACATCAATGGGAAGTACTACTATGCCAGAACCTCTACCGGCGAGATCATCAAGGATCGGAGCTACTGGGTCACCAAGACCAATGGGATTCCCTCCCTTGAACCCGGCATGTACTACTTCGATGCCGATGGTGTGATGCAGATCGACGGCTTCGTTGAAGTGAATGGTGATACGTATTACTACGCGAACTGCGAGTTGGTCAAGGGATTCACGAAGATCGGTGACGGCTACTACTTCTTCAATGCCGGAAACGGCAAGATGTACAAGAATGCCGATATGTGGGTTCCTGCCAATGACTACGGCATTGCCGGCGGTATGTACCACTTCGGTGCCAACGGCAAGATGATCGTTCCCGATCTGGAGAACGGTGTCAGGAAGATCGTTGAAGTGAACGGCAAGCTGTACTTTACCATTGACGGCGCCCGTATGTACAACGGTTTGTACGAGCTGGATGGCGAGTACTACTTTGCAGAGTACAGCGGCAAGCTGGCGGTTGAGAAGCCCGTCTATGTGAATACCGAGCTGCTGAGCGGCAACGGCTGGTACTACTTCGGCACAGACGGCAAGTTCGTCAAGACCGGCTTTGTGACCGGCGGCGGAAAGACCTTCTACTACGCTGACGGCGTGCGCGCCAAGGGCTTGACGAAGATCGGCGAGGACTACTACTTCTTCAACACCGGCAGCGGCATGATGTACAAGGATGCCAACATGTGGGTTGCCGGTAACAACGACTACGGCTTCGTGGGCGGTATGTACTACTTCGATGCCAACGGCAAGATGAGCAACCAGTGAACTGACCCGAGACCTCAGGTCTCGGCAAAGGATGCTGAACCGCGCATGCAGTCCCTTACAGGGGACTGCATGTGCGGTTCAGCCGGACACAAAGAGACGCGGAAATAATGAGAGAAAGGGATGGCTTATGAACAGAGCGAGAAGATCAAAGCTGCTGGCGCTGGTCATGGCAGCGGTCATGCTGCTCAGTCTGCTTCCAATCTCCGCCTTTGCGGAGGAGCTGACAGACGAAGGCAGCACGGCAGGTACGACGGCAGGCATAACTGCCGAACAGACGGGGGAAGAGCCTGCGGCGCCTCAGGAGGGCGAGCAGGACAAGGCGGAGCCCGCGGCTCCTCAGGAGGGTGAGCAGCAGGAGAAGGACGCCTCTCCGGCGGACGGCGCGGAGGGGGATCCGGCAGAATCTGCTCCGGAACCGATTACGGCATACAAGGATTTTATCGATTCACTGACAACACTTGAAGCATACGCAAGCGCCTTTGTGCGGGAACATCCCGAAGAGGAAGCCGTGGCGCTTGTGATCAATTATATCCGCTGCGGCGTTGAGAAGTATACCTCCGGTACATGGACGACGTTCTGCGGCTCGGAGAAGACGGCGTTTACCAGCTATGTGGCGGAAAAGGACGCAGAGAACAACACCAGCGCTGGCCGCCTCCGCAGCTTGGGCGAGTTTACACTGCCTAACGGCAATACCGTGGAATTTGCCCATATGTTCGGCGCTATGGATATGTCGTATCACACCAAGATCCAGAGCACGGCGGATCTGGGAAGCTGGGCCGGCGACATTTGCGATCTGGTGCAGCTGACCACCAATGGCGGCGTTACCGGCACGGTGGAGGAGATGGCGGAGGAGATCCGCACCAAAAATGACAAGTACTTCCTCCATGACGTGCCGGACGTACATTCCTTCGGCATTCTGGACCTGTACGGCGACCTGGATGCGTTCTATATCCTGAAGAAGCTGGATGGCAGCACGACCATCAGCGCCATCATGAAGAGCTACTATACCCAGTACCTGACAGATGAGATCCGGGTCAAGTTCTTCTTGGAGAATCGCTTTAATGGCGTGTCCACAAAGGAGGACATCCGTGCGGCGATCTATGACACCTACTGTGGCAATGAGGGTATTCGCACACTGGAGCGCAGCTATGTCCCGGATGGCGTAGATCCCAATCTGCGGCAGGCCTGCTGCTACGCGTTTGCGGATTATCTGTTCCTTACGGCAGGCGCCCAGATGACGAACCCCTACTACCAGGTCTTCTCCAGCAAGACCTCCATGCTGGTGCCCGGCGTCACGCAGGAGATCAAGATGGCGCAGACGCAGGACGATCGGCAGATCGTGTACTATATCGCCACAGCGGACGTCTCCCGCGATGATGTGGATGTCTATGCGAACTACGGCGACAACGACGGCTCGCAGATCAAGATGGTCCGCGTGACGGATCAGATGAAGGCGGCGGAGAAGAACCACTCCGATCCCAACAGCGACCGCTACATCCCCAATTACAGCGCCGTGGTGGGTATCAACGGCGACTTCTACAATATGAGCAACGGCTGGCCCTCCGGCGCCCTTGTGATGGAGGGTGTCGAGTATAACGGCGTGGGCAGCGAGAACTTCTTCGGCATCCTCAAGAATGGAACGCCGATCATCGGCGGCAAAGAGGAGTGGAATGCCCACAAGGGCGAGATCAAGGAGGCAATTGGCACCAATATTTGGCTGGTCAAGGACGGTAAGATCGTCGTTACCAACACCTCGAACTACTATACCCAGCGCGCACCTCGCAGCTGCGTGGGCATCACCTATGACGGACGTGTTGTCCTGATGGCGCTGGATGGCCGGCAGGATCCCTTCTCCGCAGGCGGCAGCAACATTGAGATTGCACAGATCATGCTGGATGCCGGCTGTGTCTCGGCGGTCAATCTGGACGGCGGCGGCTCTACGACCTTTGCAACAAAGGCGGAGGGCTCTGATGAGATCACCGTGACCAACCGCCCGTCTGACGGCTACGAGCGCTCTGTCAGCTCGTCTCTGATGGTGGTGTCTACTGCCAAGCCCTCCAACGTGTTTGACCATGCTGTCATCGCTGCGGACTACGATTATCTGACCGTCGGGACGGAGCTGGAGATGCGGGTTTCCGGCGTTACGGCGACCGGCGGCGCCATCGCCCTGCCGGAGGGCACCAAGCTGACAGTATCCGATGAAAGCATTGGCACGCTGCAGGACAACGTGTTTACCGCAGCGGGGCTGGGCGACGTGCAGATCAAGCTGGAGGCTGCGGACGGCAGCGTGCTGGGTACCAAGACCCTGCACGTTGTGGAGGCAACGGAGCTGAGATTCACCAGAGACACGGTGAACATGATCTACGGTGAACCGACGGAGCTGCCTCTGGAGGCCTCCTACAACGGGAATCTGGTCAAGATCAACCCCGCGGATGTGACGTTTGGCTATCTGAAGATCACGCTGACCTCCATCGGTGAGCTGGAGGGCGGAAGCGTCAACACCACCAAGACGGAGCTTGTGTTTGACTATCCCGAGGCTGGTTCTGCCTCCGGCTTTGCCTTTACGCCCAACGCGGAAGGCAAGCTGCGCACACTGACGATCGGTGCGGTGCTTAAGACCAAGCTTCCTGCATTCCAGCAAACGATCAATGCGGAGTTTGCTAAGGCCTACCAGGCGGCTAAGGCAAACGGCGCCTCCGATGAGGAAGCTGCGATCCAAGCCCAGACCATCGCCATCAACAAGGCGCTGGAGGTGGCGGCGAAGACCACAGCGTATTTCTACCGCAATGACGAGGTGGACTTTGATTTCAACCATGCCACCGGCGGCAGCGGCCTGCTGGCATGGAACCGCAGTGCATCCAACGCAAACTATAAGGCGGAGGATACCACGTATTATCTGATCGATTCCAATGCAGGAACGGAGATCTCCTACACCTTTGCCGTGGATATGTCCAAGGTGGCCATCCCTGAAAAGCTGACGGCGCTGCTGTATATGCTGCCCGGCGGCGATCAGGAGGGCCGGACTGCGTGGGACTTCCTGCTCCAGCTTGCAGAGCGTATCAGCCCGCTGACCACAGTTACCATCACGCTGACTGCGCCGGAGGGCGTCACGATCGACAAAACCGGTCTGCGTCTGGCAAACGAGTACTTCAGATTGACCTCCGCAGAGGTTGAGGACAACAAGCTGACAGTGGTCTGCAACTTCATCCGCCAGAATGAGGCGATCAACCCGGCGACGGCCAACCCCCTCTGCGTGCTCAGCGGCTTGAAGCTGATCCCGACGGACACGGCGGCTTGGGATGAAGACGGCAAGCTCACCTGCTCGGTCAGCGGTGATCTGGCGTATGACATCTATGCACACTTCCATGTGCTTAAGACGATGGCGCAGAATAAGGATTTCCAGCAGCAATACGGTCTGTATCCCTACGACAACAGTGAAAACCTGAGCGGGGACTACGGCGCCCATTTCTTCAGCACGATCACTGATTTCACGGATACCTTCTCCCTGAAGCAGAACAGCAAGGACGGCTGGATCAAGGAGGATGGATGCTGGCGCTACTACCGGAACGGTGCTGCGCTGACCGGCGTGCAGAAGCTGCCCAGCTACACCGCCGGTGAAGCCGGTGAATTCTGGTATGACCTCGGCACAGACGGGATCGCCGACGGGAAGCTGACGGGCCTGTTTGAAAAGGACAGCGAGCATTACTTTGCGCGCTTCGGAACGTTGGTTTCCGGCTGGCAGTCGATCGTGGCCGAGGATGGCGAGTCGTACTTCTACTATTTTGACCCCACCACCTTTGTCATGTATACGGGCGTCCAGACGATCAAGGGCCTGACGTATACCTTCAACGAGCAGGGACAGCTGGTAAGAGGCGCGTTCCGCACCACCGAGGAAGGAACCAAATACTTCGTCGCGGGCGAATCTGTGTTCCGCCGTTTCGTGACGCTGGAGGAGGGTACCTATTGGCTGGATGTCAAGGGCTATGTGGCGTACGGCAATGCACCTACCGTGACGGATAACGTGAAGGATATCACGTGGTACCACTTCGATGAGAAGACCGGTCTGCTGACGGGTCTGTGCAACGGTTTCCTGGACTACCGAGGCGAGAAGTACTGGTGTGATGAGAACGGAAAGGTGTACTACGGCCTGATCAACGTGGATGACGGTATTATCTTTACGGGCACATGGGGTCTGGTGTACACCTCCAGAAGCTGCTATGTCGATAAGGACACCAACCAGTGCGGGTGTGAACTGGAGACAGGCAGATACTGGTGCGATGCGAACGGCTACATCCTCAAGGACGGCTTTGCGGACATTGACGGGAGCACCTACTACTTCACCGACTACGTCCACACTAAGGGCTTCACGAAGATCGGTAACGACTACTACATTTTCAATGCCGGAAACGGCAAGATGTATAAGGATGCCACCATGTGGGTCGGTGCCAATAACTACGGTGTGGAGCCGGGTATGCATTACTTCGATGCAGACGGCAAGATGTTCGTTCCCGACACGGTCAATGGTAAACGGGAGATCGTTGCGGAGAACGGCAAGCTGTACTTTACCATTGACGGCGTGAAGATGGTCAATGGCCTGTATGAGTTGGACGGCGATTACTACTTCGCGCAGAATAACGGCGAGTTGGCAGTCAACAAGTCCGTCTATGCGGAGACCACGGAGTTGAGCGGCAACGGCTGGTACTACTTCGGCACAGACGGCAAGTTCGTCAAGACCGGCTTTGTGACCGGCGGCGGAAAGACCTTCTACTACGCTGACGGCGTGCGCGCCAAGGGCTTGACGAAGATCGGCGAGGACTACTACTTCTTCAACACCGGCAGCGGCATGATGTACAAGGATGCCAACATGTGGGTGCCCGCCAACAACTACGGTGTGGAGCCGGGTATGCACTACTTCGATGCCGAGGGTAAGATGTTCGTTCCCAACACGGTCAATGGTAAACGGGAGATCGTCAGTGAGAACGGCAAGCTGTACTTCACCATCGACGGTGTGAAGATGGTCAATGGCCTGTATGAGTTGGACGGCGATTACTACTTCGCGCAGAATAACGGCGAGTTGGCAGTCAACAAGTCCGTCTATGCGGAGACCACGGAGTTGAGCGGCAACGGCTGGTACTACTTCGGCACAGACGGCAAGTTCGTCAAGACCGGCTTTGTGACCGGCGGCGGAAAGACCTTCTACTACGCTGACGGCGTGCGCGCCAAGGGCTTGACGAAAATCGGCGAGGACTACTACTTCTTCAACGCCGGCAGCGGCATGATGTATAAGGATGCCACCATGTGGGTCGGTGCCAATAACTACGGTGTGGAGCCGGGGATGCACCACTTCAATGCAGACGGCAAGATGGCAGTCTGAGCAAACGCCGTATAGCGGCATAAGCAACATTTGAACAGTGCGGGGCTTCACGGTGCCCGTGAAGCCCCGCACAAACTATGTGTCATGAGAATTGAAACTTTAGTTGTTACAATTGACCAAAGTGACCATTCACTGGTGGCAAGAATGAATCTGCAGACAGACGCGGTGGTCGGCAATCAATGTCAATGTACCTCCAGAGAAGAGCTTTTCTTGAAAAATGGAAAAGTAACTTATTTGAATATGGCCGAGCGGGGAGTAGGCAAGAATCGGAATATCGTTTTGCAAAACGCGACGGCGGATATATGTGTTTTTGCTGATGACGATATGACGTTTGTGGATGGCTATCCGCAGATCGTTGAAAGGGCGTTTGAGGAGTGTCCGAGGGGCGACGTACTGATTTTTAATCTGATCGAGAAACGACCGAAACGTTATGTGAATAAGAAAATAAACCGGATCCGCCAGTATAACTATGCAAAATATGGAGCGGCCCGTTTGGTGATCCGACGCCAACGCATTGCTGACGCAGGCATCACCTTTAGTACCATGTTTGGCGGAGGAGCGCGCTATGGATCCGGTGAAGATACTATTTTTTTGAAGGAATGCTTAGATAAGGGGCTGCGGCTGTACGCCGTTCCCTATGCGATCGCTGAGATAGATCAAGATGCCGCATCCAGCTGGTTTACAGGGTATACCGAGAAGTACTTTTATGATAAGGGCGCGCTGTATGCCAGTCTGTATCCGCGGATATGGAGGATGATCGCGGTAAGATTCCTGCTTCGGCACAGCAACACCTATAAGAACCACATGCCCTTTGGGGCAGCCCTGAAGAGTATGCTGCGTGGCGGAACAGATTTTCCGGCGGAGAGAAAGAGGTATGGCGAATGCGGTTCAGCATAGTTGTTCCCGTGTACAATACAGAGAAGCTTCTGGGGGACTGCGTAGGCTCAGTCCTGGCGCAGACCTACACAGATTGGGAATTGCTGCTGGTGGACGATGGTTCCACAGATGGAAGCGGGACGCTGGCGGACTCCTTTGCCAAGCTGGATGGACGTATTCATGCGTATCACCAAGAGAATACCGGACAATTTTTTGCCAGACGCGCCGGGATTGACTGGGCAGTGGGGGACTATGTTCTTTTTCTGGACAGCGACGACACATTCACAGACGACTGTCTGGAGAAGGTGGAGGCGGCGTTAAGGCGGCAGGCGGCGGATATTGTTATGTTTGCCGGAAAAATTATCAAAGACGGACAGGAGTCTGGCGGATATATCGGCAGGATATCCGAGGAGGCTTGCAGCGTGCAAACGGACTGGCTCAAGGAAAAGCTGATTTCTTCACATGAGTTGAATTCACTGTGCCTGAAAGCGTTCCGGCGGAGCTTATTTGAAGACGATCATAATGATTATGGCGCGTTTAAGGGGACGTGCTGCGGCGAGGACAAGGTGCAGATGCTTTATCCGGTGACGCGTGCCCAAAGCGCAATATATATCCCGGAATGTCTTTACCAATACGACCACCGCGAAAACAGCATTATGCATGGGTTTGCGATCGATACGATCCAAAGAATGATGGCAAATGAGATGTATTCACTGCTCTATCGGTATATGCAGAAGTGGGCGATGGACGGTCCTGAATATCAGGAACTGGCTGCGGTGTACTATTTAAGAAATTATTTGTCAGTTTATTTTGGTTTGCGTAAGCGCTGCACTACACTGCGGGAACGGTGGGAGTTCCGGCACTATCCATGGAGAACGAGTGTTAATAGGGAAGCCTTTCACTACTGCTTCAGTGATAAGCTTACAGTGAAGGAAAAATTCAAGCTGCTGGTGGCGCGATTACATATTTGACGGGAGACACGGCGAACCAATGAATGAGCAGGAAAAGAAGTCAAGACGCAATATTATTACCACACTGGCCAACCAGCTTGTTGCCACAGCCTGCGGGGTCATTGTGCCGCGGATATTTATTGGTTCGTTTGGCTCGGAGGCCTATGGTATATCTGTCTCGATTACACAATTCCTGTCTTATATTACGTTACTGGAGGGCGGTATTGGCGGGGTGGCCAGAGCGAAGCTGTATGGTCCCCTGGCCCACAGAGATCAAAGGGAGATCAGCGCGGTTTATTATGCAGTAAAACGCTTTTTCTACTATGTTGCTGCGTTTTTCTTCGTTTACAGCATTGTGCTGGGGTTACTGTATTATGGTATTGCCCGTGTTACCATTTTTTCGAGGGGATATATTTTTGGCCTTGTTCTGGTTATCAGTCTAACAACGCTGGCAAAATATATGGGTGGGTTGGCGAATCTGACGCTGATCGCCGCCGACCAGAAGCAGTATGTCAACAACATCATCACCATAGGTATAACACTTATCAATACGTTGGCAATTATTATCCTGACGGGGAGCAAATGTGACCTGATATGGGTGAAACTTGGCAGCAGCCTGATTTTTGTTGTTCGGCCGCTGCTATATGCAGTTTATGTAAGAAGGCACTACTCCCTTCCCAAGATGGGAAAAGGAGAGGCAGTCCTTGAGCAAAAATGGACCGGGATCGGTCAGCATATCGCGTATTTCCTGCATACGAACACGGATGTTGTGTTGCTGACGCTGTTTGCCGATGTGCGTCTGGTTGCGGTGTATTCGGTGTATAGTCTGGTCGTCAGCAGCATCCGGGCAATAGCGGAGGCTTCTTCGGGCGGCATGGAGGCGGCCTTCGGCGAATTGATCGCGAAGGGGCAGCTGGCGGTGCTTCGGAAAGCGTATTATCGGTACAAAGTGCTGCTTACCGCAGTGACAACGACGCTGTTTTGCTGCACGGGAATTTTGATCGTACCGTTTGTGCGCCTTTATACAAGAGGGATCACAGACGCGGACTATATACAGCCGCTGTTTGCGGTGATCCTTTTAACGGCTGAAGCCGTCAACTGTCTGATTCTGCCGTGTGCCAGCCTTCCCATTGCGGCGAATCACATAAAACAGACGCGATGGGGCGCTTATGGGGAGGCGGCGATCAACGTTCTGCTGTCCTGCCTGCTGATGCAATGGGATCCTCTTCTGGGAGTCGCGCTGGGAACCCTGATCGCGACGCTTTTCCGGGGCGTATTTTATATGATTTATTCATCCAGACATATCCTTTGCGTTCCCGTTTACAAAAGCATACTTGTGCTTTTGGGCACGCTGCTTTTGCTGGAAGCCGGAATATCCGTGGGAGATCATCTTATCGCACGGGTTGAGATCGGAAACTATTTTCAATGGATCCTGTGCGGCGCGGTCACGTTTACCGCGATCGGCGTACCGGTGGGGGCTGCTGCGTATTTGGGCATGAAACGGCATGCGTAAAACAGAGGAAATTAGTTGAAGGAGTTTGAAGAACCGATGAAGCGTATCCTGATCGTCAATAACAATATGCATATCGGTGGAGTGCAGAAGGCGTTGGTCAACCTGCTCTACGAAATACATAATGACTATGAGATCACGCTGCTTCTGTTCTATGCGGGAGGAGAATTGCTGTCAAAGATTCCGGAGGATGTGAAGGTGATGGCGGCAAACGCGCCGTTCCGCTGCTGGGGCATGACGAGACATGACGCCAGCGCTTTAAGAGACAAGGCCGCGCGCGGCTTTTGGGCCGCGGCAGTCCGGGTTTTGGGGCGAGAAGCGGTTTTTTCCCTGCCTTATCCGTTTCAAAAAGGCCTGGAGGAAGAGGAATTTGACGCGGCAATATCCTACTTGCACAGCGGGCCGCTCCATATGTTTTACGGCGGATGCAATGAGTTTGTTTTGCGCTGTGTAAATGCGAAAAAAAAGATCACATTTTTACACTGTGATTTTGAGAAAATACATGCCGCGTCTCCCTATAATGCACGGATATATCAGCAATTCGACCGGATCGCGGCCTGTTCGCTGGGATGCAGAGATTCCTTTTTGCGCGCCATGCCCCATTTGGCGGATAAAACGATGGTCGTAAAAAACTGCCAAAGCTTCCAGGAAGTGCGGCGGATGGCACAGCGGGAGCCGGTCATTATGGCGCCGGATAAGCTGAACATTGTTACGGTGGCCCGATTCGGAAAGGAAAAAGGCGTCCTGCGCGCGATTCAGGCCATCTCTGATCTTGGGGAAAAAGCAGACAGGCTTCACTACTACCTGATCGGCAATGGGGCGGAATACGCGGCGGCAGAAAAGAAAATTCTGGAGCTGGGGCTGACGGGCACGGTTTCTCTGCTGGGGGAGCTTGAGAATCCATACGGCTATATGCAGGCGGCCGATGTACTGCTGATCCCCTCGGTTTCCGAGGCGGCGCCGATGGTGATCGGCGAGGCCGCATGCTTAGGTGCGCCCGTTTTGACAACGGAGACTTCGTCAGCACATGAGATGGTAGAGCAGCCCGGTCTGGGCTGGGTGTGCCAAAATACGGTAGAAGGCATAAGGAACGGGATCGAAAGCTTGCTGTCCCGGCCGGATGTCCTGAAAGAGCGGCGTGAGCATATACGGACATTGGTGTTTGACAATGCCTGCGCACGGAAACAATTTTCGGAGTTGATAGAGCAAGATGCGAATAGCTAAGATCGCCAATACGCGAGGCGTGGACTCAGACGCCAGAAAACATCATCACGCAGGCTGGATGCTGCTGGGCTGTATGGTTATTTCGGTATTTCTCTGCTATGGGCAGATCAGAAACAGCAAAGCGCTGCTTGCCGTATGCCTGTTGGCTTTTTTGGGATTCGTTGTTTTGTCTTGCGGCCGCAATGCCGTGTTTGCGGTTTTGCTATACTTTCTGCCCTGGAGCCCATTGCTGAGACTGGATAACAAAAGCGTTTCCTTTTTTACCATTGCGCTGCTTGCCGTGTGCCTTGTGTATTGCTTGAAGGATCATCTGTCATTTAATACCTATCAGTCGGTGCTCGCGTTTTTTTTGGTGCTTTTGACACTGGCGGCAAAGCTGTGGCAGGGAAACCCGATCCGCAATAACTATCTGTTTTTTGTATGTATGTTGTTTCTGCTGCCCAGCGTCGTGGAGAAGAGCAATGCGGTGTCTTTTAAGGAGGCGACGCTGTTTTTCGCGGCAGGCGTTGTCATGGCAGCGCTGATCGCGCAGCAGACGGCGGGACTTCCCAACATATCAAAATATATCAATGTGCAGTCCTATTTGAGTATTACCCGCCGGTCCGGCTTTTACGGCGATCCCAATTTTTACGCGGCGCATATCACGGCATGTCTGGCAGGCGTGCAGCTTCTGCTGAGCCGGGAGGAAAAACGGGTCCATCAGCTTGCCTTGCTTGCCCTGATGGTGTTACTGATCTATTGCGGCCTGCTGTCCGCGTCCAAATCCTTTGTGCTCACTACCGCGGGATTGTTTTTGGCGTGGGTGCCGATCTTGCTGGAGAAAGGCCATCGCACCAGTAAATTCCGATTGCTGCTCGGAATTCTGTGTGCAGGAGCGGTAATCGTCTCGTCTTCCGCCTTTGAGCCACTTTTTGAGGTTATTGATGAGCGCTTCTCTTATGCAGCCAACATTTCGCAGCTGACAACAAAACGTACCGACCTGTGGATGGATTATCTGAATGAGTTTGCCCACAATGTGTCGCTGACGCTTTTGGGGCATGGGTATACCTCCGTTACGCTGCACGGCTGGGCCTCTCACAATACGATCATCCAAAGTGTGTATCAGTTTGGACTGCTGGGTGCTCCGCTCCTTTTTATCTGGGTCGCCTTGACGTTAAAAAGAGTGCGGCAGGGGTTGAAGGACAGCCGTTCAAATTGGAGATATACACTTCTCATGCTTGTGGGCGTTGTGATACCGTGGATCGCGCTGGATATTTTGTTCTTCGATGAATTCTTCTTGCTGCCGGTATATGTGGTTCTGGGGAGCCATTATTCAAAAGAATAAAACGCGTATGGGCATGTCCGGGAAAAACGAGAGCGGGAAGACCGTTTAACGTAAGATACCACCTTGGCTGATATTTCGAGATGCGCTGCTGGCGGATACAGGTGAGATACGAATATGATACGGGAAAATCAGAAGCTGTTAAACCAATTGAATATGCTGACGGACGGCGCGGCGACCTTTGCCGCGATGCTGCTGTCTTACTGGCTGCGTTTTGATGTGCTTTCCGGCGATCGCACACTATCGTTTGGCCACTACGTATGGCTGGGAGCAGGCGCGGCGCTATTGATGTTGATCGTATTTGCGGTGGCGGGTTTATACGGATCGTTCCGTATCAGGCGATTTCATGTGGAAGCCGGCCGTGTTGCCGCGCTGAATATGCTGGTGGCGCTTGTGGTTATGGCATCGGTGTATTTACTGCATCTTTCGGATACATCACGTCTAACGGTCGTTTTTTTCTATGTTGTGAGCACGATGCTGCTGATTGGAAAACGTGCGTGTTTACGCTTGCTTTTGCGGCATTATCGGGCCATGGGATATAACCAAAAGCGTGTGCTGCTGGTTGGGGCGGGTGAAAACGCGGAAGCCTATATGGAGAAAGTTGCGGCTGACCGGAATTTTGGGTTCGATGTTATAGGATACATAGCGAACAGTGAGTCCGGGATCAAACTGCCGTATTTGGGCGGCTACAGTCAGTTGGAGGATGCGCTTCAGCGTACAAAGCCCGACGAGGTTGTGGCGGCGCTGCCTGCGGAGGACGGCAATTGGATGGCTCAAATCATTCAGACATGTGAAAAGGACGGCACCAAGCTGTCGGTCGTACCATTTTATATAAAGTACATATCTTCTAATCCGCAAATTGACAGCGCAAATGGGCTGGCGCTGATCAATCTGCGCAGAATACCGCTGGATAATCTGGGCAACGCGTTTATGAAGCGTGCCACAGATATCCTGGCTTCGCTGCTGCTGATCATTTTGACTTCGCCGTTGATGCTGATCGCGGCAATTGGCGTAAAGCTGTCCTCACCGGGGCCGATCATATTTAAGCAAGAGAGAGTGGGAAAGGGCAAAAAGACGTTTTATATGTACAAATTCCGTTCTATGAAGACAAACTCCAGTGAGAATACCGGGTGGAGCAAGAATGAAGATGACCGAAGAACGTGGTTTGGCTCTTTGATCCGGAAGTGCTCGATCGATGAATTGCCGCAATTTTTTAATGTCCTGAAAGGTGATATGAGCCTGATTGGCCCGCGGCCAGAATTACCTTTTTTTGTGGATCGATTCAAAGAAGAAATCCCACGATATATGGTGAAGCACCAAGTGCGGCCTGGCATTACTGGTTGGGCACAGGTCAATGGCCTGCGCGGCGATACATCGATCAAAAAGAGAATTGAGTACGATCTATATTATATTGAAAACTGGACGCTGGCATTTGACTTGCGAATTCTATTTATGACTGCTTTTTGCGTGTTTAACAAGGAGAAGATACAGAGACGGCCTGTTAAAAGACACTGAACGTTTTGTACAGCATACTTTGTGGGGCGTAAAAGGAATAGCGGCAAAAGGAGCGAATGGCGCATGAACAGAAATCATGAGGCGGGGCATACGCCCGTGCACAGTGAAATGGAGCGCTGCGTCCTGTGCTGGAGGGAGACAGACATCCCAAAGGACACGCCGGTCAGCCGGCGCAAGTACTATCTGGAGGGACAGGGGCAGCTCTGCGCCAAGTGCTATTACGAGCTTTACGGCGCGGGCGTGTTCCGCCATACGCGGGGCGCGGAGAAGCTTCTGGCGGAGTGGAATACAGAGAAAAATGCACCTCTGACGCCGGATGATATCCATAAGGGCAGCCATAAAAAGGTCTGGTGGCTTTGCGATGCCGGTCATTCCTGGCAGGCTGAGGTGCGTGTCAGGACAAGCGGCGCACGGTGCCCCTATTGCGCGGGCCGCGTCCTGTGGACCGGCAGCAACGATCTGGCCGCCGTGGATTCCCCCGCCCTGGCCGCCCAATGGGATCCGGAGAAGAACGGGACGCTGACGCCGGAGCATGTGCTGCCGGGCAGCGGACGGTACGCCTAGTGGCGCTGTGAAAAGGGGCACTCCTAGCGGGCCAGCATCCGCAGCCGCAGCCGTGGCAAC
>ERZ779869.2594-NODE-2594-length-14719-cov-3.341244_pt1 | contig 14719 bp, 14 predicted proteins | sample MGYA00511557_ERZ779869 | MGnify/ENA primary metagenome ERZ779869 (study PRJEB29588, sample SAMEA2154620) | human gut metagenome | biome: human gut; feature: human-associated habitat; material: faeces | place: Denmark | collected 2008/2010 ...
TGATCAGCCTCTTCGGCTCCCTGGGCCAGGTATTCATCACCTACGCTTACCGCTTCGCCCCGGCATCCGAATCGTAAACCGGGACACCCAGCATGGCGAACAGACGGCAGACGGTACTCTTCCCGCTGCCTATTCCCCCCGTCACACCGACCTTGAGCGGAACACGGCGCGTCATAACTCTATCTCGGGAATCGGCCCGACGGAAAGGAACTTGATATCCGTATTGCGTGCCGAGATGGCATTCTGCAGGGAATAGGGCGATATGACCACCCACCCCGGATTGATGGCCGACGGCGATACGTCCAAATCGCTCCAACTGAGTTCCAACGGCTTCCCTTTGGAGTGCCGTTTGGTGAACAGACGCGTTCCCTGCCCCTCGACCATACAATTCACTTCAAACACGTGGCCATCCACATTGACCAGGACGGGTATCTCCGCCTGATAGGTATAGCCCAGTTTGATGGCATACCACAGCGTGAACGACAGCAGGAGCATGACGAGGAAAGGCACGGAGATGAACTTGCGGAGCCGTTTCCACACGGGCGCCCATATCCGTTTCACCCACGCCGTGAAACGCGCCCGCCATGAACGGGTTGTCATCCGGCGCATTGCAGAAGACAACCAGCTTTGCACAGCCAAGAGAATCCTGCTCTCTTGTATATTCTGCTGCCTGTTTTACGTAGCTTGGGGGAATGCATACAGATGCTGTTCCATATTCCATAGCATCGTCACAGATCTGCTTGATTTCTTCCCAGGTAGATGGCTGGAGAAGAAGGGTATGATCTACATGTTTTAAAATTTCATTTACATTCATCTTTATTCTCCTTTTTTCTGTGACTGGTCCGCACGGATCAGTTCCCGGATCGCCTGTACTGCAACCTGGATCGCCTTATCGGTATCATGTACCACCGGATTCTCTAGGCCCAGGCTCTCTCTCTCCTGATTGGCAACTACCAGGAAGCAGGAACCGGCTCTTACTCTTAATTTTCCTGCAACGATGAAAAGTGCTGCGGATTCCATCTCAGAGGCCTTGCATCCCATACGTTTCCATGCTTCCCATTTATTAAGCAGTTCATAGCTTACCGGCATTCTCTCCGGCTCATGCTGTCCGTAGAATGCATCTTTGCACTGAACTACTCCGGTATGATAAGTAAACCCCAGTTCCTTTGCTGCCGCAACAAGTGCATTTGCCACCTCAAGATCTGCCACTGCCGGATACTCGATCGGTGCATATTCCCTGCTGGTTCCTTCCATGCGGACTGCTCCGGTAGCGATCACAATATCACCACCCTTGACATCCAGATCGATTCCGCCACATGTTCCAACACGCACAAATGTATCTGCACCGCACTGCACCAGTTCCTCCATCGCAATTGATGCGGATGGTCCGCCAATCCCGGTGGATGTCACACTGACCTTCTCACCTTCCAGATAGCCTGTGTAGGTGACAAACTCCCTGCTGTCTGCCACAAGTTTTGCATCCTCAAAATGTTTTGCGATCTTCTCACACCGCTTCGGATCTCCCGGCAGGATCACATAACGCCCCACATCCCCCGGTCTGATCTGTAAATGATACTGTAACCCAGTTTCTCCTGAATAGTTCTGCATACCCCCACACCTTTCTTTTTATCTGTCGTTTTCCATTCTCCAGCTGATACATCTCTGAAGATATTCCACATATTCCGGATTTTTGCACATGCCTTTTCCCGGAGTATCCGAAATCTTGGCAACATCCATTCCATTACACTTGGTTGTCTTCATGACAATATTCAACGCCGGAACATCCGTGTCATTTGAAATATAAGTTCCGATTCCAAATGCAATTTTTACTCTTCCTGCAAAATAAGATGCGATCTTATCTGCCCGCTCAAAATCGAGACTGTCGCTAAATAACAGTGTTTTCGTTTTTGGATCGATTCCAAGGCTCTCGTAGTGGCGGATCATTTTCTCTCCCCACTCAAACGGATCGCCGCTGTCATGACGCACACCGGAAAACAGTGTTGCGTAAGTCAACTGGAAATCTCTTAAGAAGCAGTCTGTTGTAATAGCATCGGTCAATGCCGTTCCATTTAAAATACCGTATTCTTTTACCCACCAATCCAGCGCATACCAGTTTGAATATGCCGGATTGTGCTTATGATTTCCCTGTCCGACACACATGATCCATTCATGCGCCATCGTTCCTACCGGAGTGATGCCATATTTTTTTGCAAGGAAAACATTGGATGTTCCTACAAACGTAGAACTAGGATATTTATTCTCGTTTAATTTTTTCACTGCCAGTTCCTGTGCCCCGGCAGAGAGTCTTCTTCTGAGTCCAAATTCACTGAACAGTCCAAGGTTATAGGTACTGTTTTTCAATAAAGTAATTTTTTCATCCAGCTTTTTCTCAAAACTTGCAAGCAGATCGTCATAATCATATGCCATGCGGAAATAAACTTCATTTACAATGGCAAGTGTCGGAATCTCATACAGGGAAGTGTTCAGCCATGTTCCGAATGTTTCGATCGTCAGTCCACATTCTGCATCCTCCGTAATCTCATAATCTTCATATCGTGGCTGCCACAGTCTTAAGAAATCCACATAGCTTCCCTTCATCCATTTGATCTTATGCAGATATTCCAGCTCCTCTTCTGTGAAACGCAATCCACAGTATGCCTTGATCTGCTCCTTGATCTCCTCCACCATCTCATGGGTAAAGTGAACGTCGGTGTTTCTGCATTTAAAAGACCAGGTTGTCTTATAATCTGAAAACTGATGGTAAATACACTGTCCCATCGAAAACTTGTACATGTCTGTCTCTAATAAACTTGTGATAATTGGTTCTAATAACATCTTTTTCTCCTCTATTTTCCGTAACGATCACTTCTATGCATCAACCAGACCTGCCTGTTACTTTTCTTTTCACGGACTGCTTTGCGCACGTCTTTTTACTATATTATAACTCTGTGGCGGTTTTGACAACAATTTTGTGGAAGAATGGGGCTTGTGGTATGAAATACGCTTTTTGCTATAAAGAAAAGAGACTCCGTTTTTTGAAGTCTCTTCCTGCGTAATACTTTATTATTTTTGCAACTGCTGGGTGATAAGTGTTCTTTCCTTCCCCCTAATTCCAAGTGCGTCAAGTGCCTGGTCTAACGTCCATTTCATGTTGTTCATGAGATTTTGAACCGAAATTGTCTTTTCTTTTTCTACACGTTCTTTCACACGTTCTTCGACACGTTCTTCGACGCGTTCATTAATATATCTCTCTACAATCTCACTCATTTCTTCACGCCCTCCTTCTTTCTCTTTAAAATGTTTCACACTTTCTGCCAGTTCCGTGTAGTGCATATAATTTGGATTTTTACTGCAGTGCCCTGATTTTCTCCTCCAATGCATCTACCTCAGCACCGTATTTTAAGCCCCAGTCCTCACGTAAAAGTTCCAGTTCTTTCTTATAATATTCTACTGCACTCTCGTGATCACCCATTCTGACACAGCACTGTGCCATCGCTTCAAATGAATCTGTATATCGTGGTTTTGGCATGCAGTCGAATGTCTTTTGCCACATCTGGATTGCCTCTTTAAAGTATTCATTGTATGAAAATACATTTGCAATGGAAAATAAAATTCTCCAGCTATTTTCATTTGCTTTCGCCAGTGCCTCATACTCTGCCTTCACAGCTTCGAATCCCACCTGTTTTTCTTTGATAAAAACCTCATAAAAAGCATTCAGTTCATCTGGATTTTTCTGATAGGATTCTTTTAAAACAGTTTTTGCCTCCTCAATCCGTCCATCGTCGATCAGGTTATCCAGCAGATAAAAATATACCCTTGTATTTTCCGGTGCAGTCTTTAATAATTTGTACCAATATCTGATCAACTCCTGATGATTAGCTGTATCCCAGTCAAACCGTTTTCCATGATTTCCGTTATTGATGTTGTTGATATCGCCCTTCTGGTTTGGGTGTAAATCAATTGCCCGCTTTGCGTAATACACTGACTTTTGGTACATACATTCTGCCCGGTGTCCGTAAAAGTCTCCAAGCAGAGAAATTGCATGATAATTCGTCGGGTCTGCCTCTACCTCGCGGATCAGGAATGCTTCTTCATTCTCAAATTCCATATTTGTCATGACTCTTCCATATTGCAATTTCTTTTCAATGCTCTCGTAACGTTTTTCGGTAGAGTATTCAAACAGATCATCAATCTGAATCCCGAATAAGGACGCAATATCCGGCAGCATTGTCATTTCCGGCAGCGAGCCGTCATTCTCCCATTTGCTTACCGCAGACGTAGAAACCGACAACCTCTCTGCCAGTTCCTTCTGACTTAATCCATTCTTCTTCCTTAAAATTATCAGTAGTTTACCAAATGCTTCCCTTTGCATAACTTTACCCCTATAATTGTACTAGCAATGATACAATTATACGATTAAGTTATCTAAAAAGCAATTAAACAAAAATGAACATACTCCATTCTAAAAATCATAGGGATTTTGCAGAGAAACAATCCATCCGGGCATTGAAAAGCAAGTTACTCCTGATACAGTTCTATCACGCCTTGCTCTTTAGCAGTCACCACTTATCAGTTGCGTTATATTGCTTATATTCAAACATGCTTGACAATTCACATTTACCACAATTATACGTCTAAATCAATTGAGCATTTGGAAACTTCCCATTAATCTTATTAATTTCCTTTTGCTCAAGCAGTTACAGCAATAACCGTTTCCATTTTCTCCATGTCTTTCGTTGTCACCAAATCTTATCTGGATGCACTGTACCTGACAGAAAAGAGATTGAAAATATCTTTGAATTTACCATACTGACTGACAGCTGAGTACTAGGTTTTGAGAGAAACGCCGGAAGTCAGGGTAGATGATTGTAGTGCATACATTACGGATTTGTCAAGGTTCTACTCCCAATTTTTTCCGGATGCTGTCGGCTGCGATATTCCAGTCGCCCATTTCTTCGTATGCCGCATCCATTTTTTCTTTTTCTCTGGCAGCATGTTCGGTATCTCCAGTCTGAAGAAATGCCTTATACATGGACGCCGCCTCAAAATATCTTGCCACACCATAGCATTCCTTTTTCGTTCCGGACAGCAAGCCGCCGTACACCATGTCCTCGTGATAATTTACTAACAGGTAGGCATAATTTTCATTTTGCACATTATTCTCCATCCAGTTGGTCTTCGCAGGACGGGAAAAGGCGTCGTTTAATTGCCGGAACATATGAATGGTTCCCCAAAACAATACCAGACACAGGGCTATGATCACCAGATTCATCACAAGCAGCGCGCCTCTCTGCTTCTGTACCTGTTTCAGCTTACTCTTCAGATTTACCATAACCCATCACCTCACCTTTTTCTTCCAAAAATAAGATTTTTTGTGCATTTGACATCGTACCAAAATTCTCTGCCTCTTCCGGTGTCATGTCAAAATAGGTCTGCAGCAGTGCCTTCACATTCTCTTCCATCCGGAGAATGGCTTCCTTCTGCTCCTCCGGCAGTTCCCGATATTGTTTTGCCCTATAATCATTATCTACAGGATGCAGAATCCTTTCCAGCTGCTCGTAATAATCCGAAATATCTTCATACAGGCCGGGAAGTATGGATACATTGCCGGAGTTGATAGTAACTGCCTTCATCAGACTTTCATAAAAGTAACGATACGCTCCGCTGGCTTCCATGAGCAGCTGATATTTTTCATAACTATTATTACTGCTATAAGGCCGGATGTAATGCCTGTCGCAAAAAGCTGATAAGCCTATGTAATCCTCATCTTCCAGATATTGTTCCATCTGTTTCATATAGCTGCCCTGCCGGATCCCTGCATCAAACTGCAGCAAGCCTCTGTGGATGCTCCAGCTACGGGCAGATACTACAAACACCACCACACACAGGATCACCAGCACAGTGATGATTATCATATGTGACATGATCTCCGTATTTTTCTCCGTCACTTCATAGACATCGCTTTTGGTATCCTCAAAGTTGCTCTTGTAATGCTCCATGTCCTTGACATGCTGTGCGGCTTCTTCATTCGGTCTTCCGCAATGCGGACAATATGCCTGCTCCAGTGTCAGGTTACCCCCACAATATTTACATTTCATCATTGCTTTTATGATCCTTTCCTATTCGTTATGCTTCGTAATGTATTCTTTGCAATCCTCATATCTGGGATAACCGTAATTATTTCGCAGACTATCCTCGAATTTTTTCTCTTCTTCTGCGGTAAACGTATAACGGTCTGCCAGACTGTTCAGGGTTGCTTCCACATAAGGACGGATATACTCTTTGTCTTCCTCCGACATTCCTCTACTGTATTCCAGTCCCCGCAGGATCCAGTAATCATCTAAAAGCTGTGTCTCCTGATAATCGCGAAGTGTCTCTCCACTCTGTTCCAGCGCCAGATATTCTCTCGCATTTCGGCAGCTCATGAGCCTCGTGAAAATACCGCTATGCTCCCATCTGTAGATCGGTCTGTCCTCTATGACAGCCTGTTCATAAAATTCTGTCAGTCCTTCGAAGTCCTGCTCCCGGTATAACCGGTCCAGAACCGGGAAGTTTTCTTTTTCCCACAGATAATCCGCTCTGGCATCCCTGGGTTCTATATACTGTGCCCGGAACACAATTACCGCAAGAATCGCTGCCAACGCTGCCAATATGATCAGAAGCTTAATCACAAATTTCTGTTTCTTTTTCAGTTTTTTCTTCAGTTCCTTCTCCGGTACCTGCTCTAACTGCTGCATATCCTGCCGCATGCTTTCCAGCTTCCCCAGATATTCCGCTTCGGCGCCCTTGTAATTCAGGCTTCCGCAATAGGGACACTTTGGAAGGGTATCCTCGAATTCCGCTCCGCAGGAACTACAAATGATCTTTTTTACTTCCGTATCTGCCATGATAGGATTCTCTCCTTGATCCGGGCTGCCCGCCCTACTTACTCATGTTGATTCCTTCCCCGCAACCGGTGAATTTATATTCATCATACAACACTAAAAAGAATCTCGCAATCCGGGAATCGCTTTTTTACATATTTGCATATCTTGAGGTTTTTGTCGCTTTCCTGTAAAATAAACTCAGTTGAAGGACCTGCCTGCAGTTCATCATCAGCAGGCTGCTGAAAGGAATGTATTTTGATATGTACGAGAACAATTTTCTGGATCCGGCCTATATCACGCCGGAAGAACAACAGATCTTAGACGGCGACATTGCCGTTCAGAAGAATCTCTACACCAGCAAACAGGATTTTGTGGTGGAGAGCGATAAATTTTTAGAGCATTCCGAGGATGATATTACGCTACGGCGCCATACCAGATTTGTGGATTTTCCAAAGCATAAGCATGACTATGTGGAGATTTTCTATTGTCTCTCCGGTTCCGTCACTCATGTCATAAATGAGGAAGAGATCCGCCTCCGCCCCGGAGAACTGTTATTCATGAACCAACATATCGAACACGCCGTTATAGCGTGTGGGCAGGAAGATCTGGGTATTAATATCATCATCCGCCCGGCGTATTTTCAGAATATCCTCACATTGATCAACAAGGACAATATTCTGGCGGATTTTATTATCAACGCTTTAGAAGGTGACAGCTGTGTCGGACAGTATCTGTACTTCACGGTCTCCGACAATCCCTGTATCCAGAATCTGATCCATAATGCCGTATTTCTATTATTGCAGCAGCCTCAGAACTGGCATAAGCTCTCGGAACACACCTTTGCCCTGCTGTTCATGCACATCTTGAGCAATGCGGAAAATATTTTATTGGACCAAAAGGACAAGCAGAGCAATGTCCTGATGGTGGTAGTCCGCAGATACCTGTCGGAGCATTACGACACCGGAACGCTTCATGAGCTGGCGGCACAGATCGGATATACTCCATCCTCCTTGAGCCGTATGATCAAAAAATATTCCGGCACTACCTTTAAGGAAATACAAACACGGCAGCGTATGCGAGTCGCTATGAATCAGCTGTCCCACACCGCGCTGCCGGTGTCTGAGATTGCCCTGTCCGTGGGCTATGAGAATCAGAATTTTTTCTACAAACAGTTCAAAAAAATGTATGACATGACGCCAAACGAGGCTCGGTTAAAATCACGCCAATAGGTCAATAGCATCACGTGTTTTATATCTGTAACGATTCGAGAATCCTTTGTGTATCTCTCGGATCGTTATTTTATTATTTCTCGTACAAGAATTTCTCGGGAAGGGTCACACCGAAATCCTTTGCCAAATGACGGAAATCATCGGGAGTGATGGTCTGTCTCTTGACCTGCTGCATGGACAGCATCTTCACCAGGATCTCTGCGGATTTTTCTACGGTATGCATCAGACCGAAGGTCAGGTCGAAATCTTTTCCTGCTGCGAAGGTTCCGTGATGTGCCCAGATCGCCAGATCGTATTTCTTCATCAGTTCGGAAGTTGCTACTGCGATCTCTCTGCCTCCCGGCACCATCCAGGGCACTACGCCCACGCCATCCGGGAATACTACGGGACACTCGGTTGCCATCTCCCACAGTTCTCTGGTGAATACCTTATCCTCCAGAGGCAGGACGAAGGTCAGTGCGATAATGTTCGTGGTGTGTGCATGATATACCACACGGTAGTCGGGATCCTGTAATTTCTTCACTTCCAGATTCATCAGGTGGCTGGGAAGCTCAGAGGTAGGTCTGCCGCCGTTTACCAGTCCCCATACGATACGGTAATTCTCACCCTTGTCATCCAGTTCGATCATGCAGATGGAATCTTCTGGCTTAATGATAACATTGCGGAAATACTTGCCGCTTCCTGTTACAAGGAAATATTCTCCTGCCAGATTCGGAACGCTAGTACCGATTGGCTTCCACTCTTTTGCTTCAAAGTTTTCCTTAACGGACTCTACCTCTTCTGGCTTTACACGATAAGAAAGGTTTCCGCCGTTTCTCTCATGCCAGCCCTGCTCCCAGCCGTCGTTTGCCATACGAATGAATCCCTGAACAAATTCTGCATCTAAAAATCTCATGATTGTATTCTCCTGTCTGCTGTCAATAATCAATTTGTCAAACGCAAATTTCACTCTGCGCACTTGCCTACAGTATAGCCTATTTTTCACTAAAAAAAAAGTCTTTTTTTGACAAATATTATTTAATTTCGACTATAATAAAGCTCTGCGGTGCCATTTTGATCTCGCTGCTGCATTCAACAGTTTCCTTCGGTGCAACACACATCGGGTTCTTAGCACAGTTGTAATCAGTAAGTGCTGCGCACATAACAGTCTCTTTAACTGGTGTCAGTGCCTTTCCTTCCTCATTCTCAAGGTCAATGCTTACTTCATTGTCTGTTGTATTTACAAGCTTAACTATTGTAGTTTTATCTTCAGTTTCGCCTGCGCTGCAATAAATTCCCTGTGCGCGAAGCTTTTCAATCTGATCTCCCAGATCAAGTGTGCTCTCTGCATGGAATTTTGAAAACAGTTTCTGTACATAATAGCTTGGTGTTCCCCAACTAGTATTTTCATCCATCCAAATCAGATCTGGTGCCCACTGCGTATAATTTACTCTTGCAAACAGCGGTGCATATGAAGAAAGTGCAACTACATCGGCATTTCGCTCAATTCCTGTCAAAAATGCTGCTTCACTAATACCAGCCTTCCAGTTATTCTTGCTGACATGGGCAATATTAATTTCCGGATCATGAGCTGCGTACTCACCGGCAAATACCTTTATATCTCTCGGGTAATTATCATAAAAATCATTGTGCTCCAAAAACCACTTCGGCGGCATATAATAATGCTCATCAATTGCATAAACAAAGTTTGGATTGTTCTTCTTTTCCTTGCGGTAGAACTCCCATGCATCTGTGTAATGATTTGAGGTAACATCCGGTCCTGCTGAACCAATAAGCTTTATCTCTGGATACTTTGCATGGATACGCTGTTCAAAAATCTTATAGCGTGCAAAGAAATCTGTATTATCCATCTGCCACTGCTCATTTCCAATTCCAAGATATTCAAGTCCAAACGGTGCCTTATGACCAAGCTGTGCTCTAACCTTTCCCCACTCACTTGACTCATCGCCATTTGCAAACTCAATTAAATCAAGCGTATCCTGAACCATCTGTTCAAACTCTGCACTTCCAATTTCCATGTACTCATAAGACTGATACTGACATGCCATTCCTACATTCATAACAGGAAGCGGCTTTGCACCAATCAGATCACACAGCAGGAAAAATTCATAATAACCAATTCCAAGTGTCTGGTTGTAGTGAGAAAATTCACTGTGGAAATCGTTTTCCTTGCGGTTGTTATGTACAGCCCAGCGGTTCCAATTGCACTTTCTGTCTTCAATGCGCTTTAATGTATCCTTGAAACGATAACGGTTGGACATTGTATTTCCTTCTACAATACAGCCGCCTGGGAAACGCATAAATGCCGGCTTTAATGCCTGTAAAATCTCAAAAGTATCCTTTCTAAATACACCTGCAACGGCATCTGCCGGAATCATGGAAACAAAGTCAAACTCAGCTGTTCCTTTTTCTGCAAGTGCCAATACAAACAGCGCACCATTTACGTCATCTGATGCAGTTACAGTAAGTGTATACTTGTGCCAGTAGTGCATCTTATCTTCCTCTGCCATATGCACACTGCCCTCTGCATATGTTACGCCATCCTTTACAACCTTTACAGCGATCTCTCCTAAAAAGCTGACTGCTCTTGCATAAAAGGAAACGTTATATGCAGCACCTTTCTTTAAGGTAATTCCGCTATATGCCTGATTGGAAAAGCCAGCACCTGCCTCATTTGCTGTAAAGCGAAGATAATGAGGATTTTCATCAGAAACAGGACTTCCACAAACGACCTGCAAGCGAGCGCTGTCCTCTGTCGGGTATGCCTTCCAGCCATATCCCCCATCAAAAATTGTATAATAATCACCCTTATCACCATAGCAATCTACAAATTCAAAGTTACGGTTTTCAATAAGCTCTGCATAAATGCCGCCATCTGCACCATAATTAATATCCTCAAAAAATACTCCGATCAGATCCTTTGAAATTGGTGTTGTTTTTTTCTGTGATACTGTTAATTTCATGATTTCGTATCTCCTTTTCCTTTATGTTGATATTTTCTATTTTTGTTTTGCTTTATGCTTCGTTTTGTTTTTGCAAAAACTTAGCTGTTTTCTTTGCCTTTATTTGCTGTTTTCTTTTTCGACACCATTTTTTTCGCATATGTCATTTAAGCAGCAGCGATGACAATATGGCGATGTTCTTGCCGTACATATCTCTCTTCCGTGAATAACAAGTCGATGACAAAAATCACTGCCTTCTTCTGGAGGAATCAGCTTCCATAATGCCATCTCAACCTTCTTTGGCTCCTTTATACCATCTACCAGACCAATGCGATTCGAAAGTCGAATGCAATGTGTATCAGTTACAATTGCCGGCTTTCCAAATACATCTCCCATAATCAGATTGGCACTTTTTCTGCCAACACCCGGAAGCTTCAACAGCTTATTAAAATCATCTGGTACCTTGCAGTCATACTCATCGCGAAGCATTGTCATGCAAGCCTTTATGTCTCTTGCCTTACTTTTTCCAAGTCCACATGGACGCACAATCTCTTCAATATCTGATTCATCTGCGTCTGCCAGAGCACTGATTGTTGGAAATTTTTCATAAAGCCCTGGAACAACCTGATTTACTCTGGCGTCTGTACACTGTGCTGCAAGACGCACGCTGATTAAAAGCTTCCATGCATCCTCATACTCAAGCGTACATCCTGCATCAGGATATTCTTTTTTTAAACGTGCAACTGTCTCAAGCGCAAGTTCTTTTTTTGTCATATGTTCCTCCCAAAAACCACAGCAGTTTCCGCATCCTCATAAGCACGAAGAAGCTCTGCCACGCTCCATGCCTGCGCAAAGCAGCCTCTTGATTCAGCAGGACATTCACCATCATAAATCTCAGCAATTTGTCCCAGACATCCTTCTGCAAGTGCTGCATTTAGCTGGTCTAGCTGATGCAAAACCTCCTTTGCTGTCTGCTTTGGCTCATCAGAAAAGCGAATGCATGCATGATAATATGCACCAAGCGGATATGCCCACACAGTTCCCTGATGATATGCCATATCACGCTCAAACTGAGTACCGCCATAATGTGGATGAAACTGCGGATCATACAGAGAAAGACTTCTTAATCCCACTGGTGTGTAAAGCTCTCTTCTTACCTGTGCAAGAATTGCTTTTGCCTGTTTTGCTTCAATCATAGTAAATGGCATTGTCAATGCAAAAATTTCATTGCAGCGAACCTGCTTTGACGCATCATCTGGCTCTCCATTTTCAGGCAGTACATCATAAAGTGTACCGTCTGGCTTTGTAAATTTCTTTAAAAAGCTCTTTTTGATTTTTTCTGAAAGCACATCTAGGCGCGCTGCCTTTTCTTCTTCACCCTGCTTTTTTAAAAGCTCTCTCACTATACAAACAGCATTATACCAATATGCATTGATCTCAACTGGCTTTCCATGGCGTGGTGTTGGCAAAATATCACCAAACCGCACATCCATCCACGTCAGCTGCCACAGACCATTTCCAGCCGCAAGAAGTCCATCCTCTTCCATATGAATGTTATAATCTGTTCCCTTTTTATACCAGCTGATGATCGACTCTGCTGTTTTAATTGCTTCTGCTTCAAAGCTAGGATCACACTCTTTCTCTGTCACATGCTGCAGATATTCCCAAAGAGCATTTATAAATAACAATGATGCATCTACTGTATTATACATCACCTCATCCCTACCCTCTGGAAAGAGATTTGGCATGATTCCCCTGCGGCAATAACGCATAAATGTTTGTAAAATACTCTTTGCGGCCTCCATCTGGCCAATTGCAAGCGTACATCCGTAAAAAGCAATCATCGTATCGCGGCCCCAGTCACCAAAAAATGGAAAACCTGCCATAATACTCATGCCGTCTGTGGAATCACGTCTTGTCAAATGTGCCTGTGCACTTACAGCTAACTGACGAGCCGTTTCACTTACTCTTCCACTTTGCTCCATAACTGCTTTCTGGCGCTCATGCTCCTGATTCCACAAATGAGAAAATACTGCTGAAAGATCATTCTGTGTTTTTTCTTCTTTTTCGCGCTGTATATTCATCCAGTTTTCATCCATGCCATAAATCAAATTAAGCATAACACTGCCATTTAATACACGCTTATCAATATCTTCTTCTGTTGTATGCGCTGACTTGATTTTATGAATCTTTCGTCCGCCGCCCCAGCCATCTCGTCCGTCAGGTCCATCCTGATCAAAACGATACCACTGTACTTGTTCTTCTTCTATCGACTCGATATCACCATCTGTATCAAGATACAAACTTGCCTCTTTTGTTGACATAAAAAGGCGATCTTCTTTTTTTCGGCAGCTAATCGTCTCGTATGTAAGTGGACGATCATTTTTTGAATGAAAACCATACACTGGAATAACCTCAATCCATGCATCCACGCCCTCATCTGCATAAAGCTGATACTGTATTGCCAGACTGTTTGTTCCATATACAAGTGTCAAACGTTTTGTGACACGCACACCCTCTGCCATATATTCCCAAGAAGGCAGTCCGTCATAAAAAAAGCTGTCAAGAAAACGAAAACCCGCTGCATCATCTGATGATGTAACATACGCCTGTGAATCCAGACGATAAGCATTGCTGCCCACATGAAGAATCTCTTCTATTCGGCGCACCATGGCAAAACGCTTTGTTGGTGCCACAAGCGCTGCCGTGAGCAAATTGTGGTCATGACGCGCATTTGAGCAAATCACTGTCTGGCTGCAGTAGCCGCCAAGACCATTGACCAAAAGAAAACTATGTTCTTCTCCACGCTGCAGTGTTTTCCAATCTGATCTTCCCAAATAAAAGTCCATAATTTTACATCCTTCTTTATATTTTCTCGAATTACTTCGACAAAAGTATACCATAAATTATTTATCATGACAATGGACACAGACTGAAGAAAAAATTATATTTTTGCGCACTAAAAAGCGGGCATCTTTTCTTCTTTTTTGATGCCCGCTGTCAAACTATTTCATCCATCGGATTTTACCTCTTTCAATTATCTAGTTTTATTTATTTTCCGTTCCTCTTCTTTATCTTCTTTTGCCTTCGTTAGCTTGTTACTTTTATGTTATCGGTCTTCTACCGTTCTCCTATTAAACTAACTTCATTTCATTCATCTATCTTTATTCTTAATTCTTCACTACAAACCTTTATGAGACTTGAAAAACATTTATCTGACTTCGTCTGATAATTCTTATTTGTTTTTCTTTTTTATTCTCTGCCTATTAGCCTTTCACTACGCCATTGGACTGTACTCCACTTCATACATTTTTGTTCTTCTATGTACTTTCTGCTTTTGTACTTTGTACATTTACTTTCTATGCCATCGGACTGTACCTCTTTCCAATCGTTTTGCTTTTCAGCTTGCTTTCTGATCTCTTCTAATACCACTTACCGTCCCATTGGTCCGTACCTCTTTTCGATCATTTTTGCTTTTCAGCTTTTTTAGATTTTGATTACTATCCCATTGGACTGTACCTCCTTTTTTAGATTTCTTGTAAGATTTATTTCTAATATCTTACTTAAGTTGTTTTTCTTTGTTTGTGACTTCATTATATCCTGTCTTTTTCTATTTGTCAAGTGCTTTTTTAAAATATTTTTATTTAACATTATATCACATTTATTTTATAAACAAAACAAA
>ERZ779869.2595-NODE-2595-length-14713-cov-2.990381_pt1 | contig 14713 bp, 10 predicted proteins | sample MGYA00511557_ERZ779869 | MGnify/ENA primary metagenome ERZ779869 (study PRJEB29588, sample SAMEA2154620) | human gut metagenome | biome: human gut; feature: human-associated habitat; material: faeces | place: Denmark | collected 2008/2010 ...
CCTTTGCCCGCAGCCGGTTCACCGCCAGTGGGGAATTTCACCCCGCCCTGAAACAGCGACACGAATGTTAGCACTGCTGCCTTGCCTTGTGAACCACTTTATTAAACGAAAGCAAATGGCAATGGATCGTGTCGAATTCCATAGGCTCGCCGTGTTGTTTTCCGGCGGGCTGATTGAACGCGAAATGCGGGCGGCCTTCCCGCGACGCCATTTTGCTCGCAAACGGCGGCGAAGCCTCTCGTGCGAAAAGAAGAACGCCGGCGCATTCACGCCGGCGTTCTAGGCTCGAAACGTCAATTTACTTCGCGCGCTTCGCGTAAATGTACCAGTAGGCCATGCCGACAAGCACGCCGCCGACAATATTGCCGAGCGTGGCAGCGCTCAGGTTGAACAGAATGCCGCCCATCGTAATTGCGCCTTCGGCGCCGATGCCCATGGAGTTGAGCAAAAGGCCGGTGGGCAGGAAGAACATGTTGGCAACGCAGTGCTCGAAGCCGCAGGCGACGAAGGCGGAAATCGGGAGGATGATGCCGATAACCTTGTCGGCCACCGTGCGTCCCGCAAAGCCAATCCATACCGCCAGGCACACGAGGATGTTGCACATAATGCCCTTCGCGAACAGCGTGAACCAATCGGGCGAAACCTTGCCGGCCGCAACACTGACCATCGCCTGGCCAACGGCGCCACCGTTCATGGCGTAGACCTGAGCGAAGTAGATTAGAGCAACGGCGACGAGCGCACCAGCGAGGTTGCCGAACCACACAATGACCCAGTTCTTCAGCATACCGGCCCAGTCGATTTTGCCCGATGCCTTCGCGCAACACATAAGCGAGTTGCCTGTGAACAGCTCAGCGCCGCAGCACAGCACAAGCACGAGGCCGAGGCAGAAGCAAATGCCGCCGACCATGCGTTGCGCTGCGAACGGAATTGTTGGGTCGCCTAAGAATACGCAGAAATACATGCCGCCGAACGCGATGAACGCGCCCGCGAGCATCGCCGATACGAAGCATTTGCCCGTGGCCATTGCTGCTTTCGTTATGCCGATGCCTTCGGTTTTGGCCTCGGTTTCCGCAGGTGAAAGCGCATCGGGCTTCATCGCTGCGACGCATTTCTCATCGAGCGTGACGGAGTCTTTCGTTTCCATATCAACCTCCATCCATTTTGGGGTGCCATGCCCCATTTTTTACGAAGCGCTCGCGGGTGAAATCGCTTCCCGCTTTCAGCATTCCGTAAATTTTTTCAACCGCCTCGTGCACCGCAGGTGTCAGCGGGCTCATAAACTCGAGCTGCGCCGGTTGGATGCCGAGAAACACGACACTATCACAACAGCTTTTGAGGTCCTTGAGCAGAAAAGAAATTGGGAGTGAGTGGGTGGTAAAAAGCATGTTTGTGGCGACGTCGGCCTCGACCGTGACGGTCACCTGGTCTTTCGCCTACCATTCAGAAGCATCGAGAACACGAATTCGAGATGCACGACTAAAACTCCGCAAATCGCTTCTGATGAGGTCGTTTTTTCTATATTGAAAGCAGGTAAGGCTCGCTGGCGCTTTGGCCTGCGAGCCTTACCTATATATGCTTGAGCTTCATGACTTTTATGAACACCGTTTCACCGCATTTGCCAGAACTGAACATGACCCCTTTGATGTTCATATCGAACTCCAGCACAATAGGAACCCATAAAGAGAGGTCTCAAGGCGTCGGCCTTGCATCTGGAAGGAAGTTCCTATGCTGAAAGTATCGAAAACCGCGTTGCTTTTCATTGCCGGCATTGTGTGGCTCGCAGCAGGCGTGAACATCGCTCAACTCGGTATTCTCTCGTTCGGCCAAATGAGCCAGAGCATGTGGTGGATGCTCGTCATCGGAGCGATCGCTGTATTCACCGTGTTTCATATCAAGGTTTTCTCGAAGATGGTCGGTAAGCACGCGAATCGTATCGCTGGCTACGTTGAGGATAAAATCGCCTTCTGGCGTTTCTTTGATGCTTCCGGTTACATCATGATGGCCTTTATGATGACGGGCGGCATTAGCCTTCGTGCCTTCGGTCTGGTGCCGAACTGGTTCATTGCTTTCTTCTATACGGGCCTCGGCATTGCCTTGGCGCTTTCGGGCATGAGTTTCCTGGGCCGCTTCGTTCGCCGCGGCAATCTGCCCGTTCCCTGCCCTGCCCTCTTCCGCTCCTTCTCTCGCGATTAAGCCTTCGATTTGGAACCTGCTAAATGCTCGTAGCGTTTAGCAGGTTCCAAGCTTTTTCGCCCAACGTAAGAGGCCCCGACGTTTGCCGGGGCCTCTTACGTTGGCTCAAAGCCTTTTTTACGCTTCGGTGGCTTCCGTATCGTCTCCATCGTATTCGCGGTGGTCGGGAATCAGGAAGATAAAGACCAACGAGCTGATGAGCAGCATGAAGGGGTAGAACAAGCACGGAATAATCTGGAATGCCGTTATCGCATAGCCTGCGCTTGCGGTCGTTGCAATGGCGATAAGCATTTGTGCGCCATAGGGGATGATGCCCTGGAAAACGCACGAGAACGTATCGAGGATAGATGCGGTCTTGCGGCGCGAGATATTGTAGGTTTTCGCCATGTCCGCCGCGATGGGGTTGGCCATTACGATCGCTACGGTGTTGTTCGCGGTTGCAATGTCCATGCATCCAACCAAGATGCCCATGCCGAGCTGGCCGCCTTTGCGGTTCTTGAACGTGTTCTTGATGGCGTTGAGCAGCCATACGAAGCCGCCATATTCGCGAATGAGCGCGCAAATGGCAGAGACCAGAATGGCAACCATCGTTGTTTCGAACATGCCTGCGGCGCCGGTACCCATGCTCGTAAGCAAATCGGTTGCGGCGGTGGCTCCCGTTGCGACCATGATAATGGCGCCGGAAAGAATGCCCAGAAGCAAAACGATGAAGACGTTGATGCCAATAATGCCGCCCGCCAAAACTATCAAGTACGGGATGAGCTCGATAAGTTCATATTCATGAATCACTGCGCCCGTGATGTTCGCGTTGAACGACAGCACCAAAATAATCACGAGCGATGCCAGTGCGGCAGGCAGCGCAATCTTAAAGTTCTCGCGGAACTTGTCCTTCATTGCGCATCCTTGACCCTGGCACGCCGCGATTGTCGTGTCCGAGATGAATGATAGGTTGTCGCCAAACATCGCGCCACCCATGACCGACGCCACGCAGAGCGGCAAATCGAAGCCGGAGGCGGCGGACACGGCAACGGAAATGGGCGTGATGAGCGTAATGGTGCCCACCGAGGTTCCCATGGCGAGTGAAACGAAGCAGCTCACGACAAACAAAACGGCCACCGCAAACTCGGGTGGGATGAAAGAAAGCATGAGGTACGCGACGCTTTCGGCACTGTTGCGGCCTACGGTGCCTACGAATATGCCGGCTGCCATGAAGATGAGAATCATGGTGACGATTGTCTTGTCGCCAATGCCGCGCCCCATAATTGCCAGCTTGTCATCGAAGCTGAGCTTGCGATTCTGGAAACATGCCACTAGAAGCGCCACCAAGAAGATTACGACGATGGGAATGCTATAGAAGCCCATCTCAATCTTCAGGACGTACTCGAAGAGAATTCCCAGGCCCAGGTAAAGCACAAGGAACACTCCGATCGGAGCAAGCGCCCGAAGGTTACCTTTTTCCATTTTGATTATTCCTCTCTGTTTGCAAAACGTTTCCATTGTAGCGAGGAATGCGATCGATCCAGATGACAACAATGGTTATTGCTCGTCTAATGAGGTCTTTGGCGTTGATGTGCGCTTTGGCGAGCATGTATGCGCCAGCTATGAGTACTGCCGTGCCTCGTCTATCTTTTAATTGTTGTGGCGCTCTCGTTCGGTGATTCCGACCTTCTCGTTGCTCAATGTCAAAAGGAATGCTTCTTTCTGATAGTTGGCTTTGAGCCGGTGTCCTATCATAGAGACGATTAATGCAATTTACGGTTTCCAGCCACCATTTGCCTTGGCTCGCTTTCTTTAATGAGCGCCCTTTGATGCTTTGGTGGCTACAGCAAAACGTTATCGATTCGACGGGCGGTGTGTTGTGGGCAATTCAGACTCTTCTTTTGCTCCGCTTGATGAAGAGGTTGTTGCGCAATGGCTCGATTCTCTCGATCTTTCCTCATCGACGAAGAACACGTATAAACGAGCCTTTAAATCATTCTGCGCCTTCGTGAAAGACACGTCTCTTGATTTCGATACCCTTACGAAGCGCGATATCATTTCATTCCGCGAATACCTCTCTGTTGATAAACGTTTAAAACCGACGACCGTTTCTAATTATCTTGGTGCCGTGAGATCTTTTTTCTCTTACGCGGAAGAAAATGGCGTACCTAATATCGCACGTGGCGTTCGAGGTGAACGAGCTTCGCGGGATTTCAAGAAAGCATCTCTTTCGGTTGATCAGGCCCGTCGTTTGCTTTCGGCTGTCGATCTCGAAACGGAAGCAGGCATGCGTGATTTTGCGCTGTTAAATCTTATGCTTCGTACCGGATTGCGCGATATTGAAGTGGTTCGTGCCGATTGCGGCGATATTCAAACGGTATCGGGCGTTGATGTGCTCTATATCCAGGGCAAGGGTCGACCCGGTAAAGACAACTATGTTGTGCTAACCGAAAGTGCTTTAGCGCCTATTCGCGATTACCTTGGAATGCGCGATGATTCAAGTGACAACTCCCCCCTTTTTACCTCGGTTGCTCGAAGGAATTCTGGCGAGAGGCTTACAACGCGTTCTGTATCTCGCATTGTTAAAGAAGCGATGCGGAAAATGGGTATCGACGACCCTCGCTATACAGCTCATTCTTTGCGCCATACTGCCATTACGTTTTCCCTTCTTGGCGGCGCGAGCGAGCGTGAAGCCCAGCAAATGGCCCGTCATGCCGATATCACCACAACGATGATTTACGCTCATAATATCGATCGCATTAAGAATGCTGCCGAGAATAATATCTCACGCCTTTTAGATTAGACGCTTCGGGGAAACGAATCCGCCTCTCTATTTGCTATTTCCGATGCGATTCCTTTGTACTGATATAAGGATATACATCTATAGCTACTTATAAGGTTTTCATCGGATAGTACTCCTACTATTCAGCCGCCTTCTATCTCTGTCTTCATCGAGGTGGGAGGCGATTTTTATATTAAGGGGTTTCTTATGGCGTGATATCTGCCGAACTTTTGTCCCCTTCGAGGTTTCGAGCCTGCCATTTTTACTAACGAACGAGAGCATTCTGAATGCCTTTTTCAGCGTGGTTTCAGTGCCTCGAGCTTTCTTCTATTCGTTTTTATCGTTCTAGACAACAACTTATGAAACCATCGGTACGAACTGGTGTTATAAGAAAGTATACTTTGTATAGCACGCGACATCTTTACTTATTAGATTTTATAACCTTGGTCTAAAATATGAAGAAATTCGCCCGAAACCAGCTTGCCCGACAATTGTTCGATCTTCCTAACTGCGGTGGAGCGCTCTTTGAAGGCGTCGAGGATTTCTTCCTCCAGAGCCTGCGCCGACTCCATAAGACGGCGCAGGCTGAGCCGCTTCAAGAGCCCATAGGGGACGCTCTCGCGGTTTCTAACGCCCGAATTTATGCGGGTAGATGCCAATACTCGCTTTTTGGTACCTAAGACCTTTAAACCCCCTTAAATTCGATGCGGAACTTGCTGTTTTTCTGCTTGCCGCCCATTTTCAACTTCCATGCGCTTGTTTACTCGCAATGGACTTTTAGGCTTTCATGTTATAAAATCTTACCGTTCTTAGTGTCACCCTTATGGGCTTGGAAGATCGATGTTTGGAGTTGCTCGTTTTGGCTCAACCCTTTCCTCTCTCTACGTTCAATCTTGATGAGGCTATTGCTGAAAGCCTTCGTGCTGAAGCTGAGTTTCGTCGTTACAACGCATCTGCTACGGCACTTACTGACTGTCTTGAATCAAATGGATTTGTTGAACTCTCCGTTGACTTAACGCGCGATGAGCTTCTTCAGGGTTATGAGGCTTTGACCTACGTTGAGCCGGCTTTGGCTTCATCGGGTACTTCGCATTTCGATTCGAGCATCGGTTCTTTTGCAATTCGTCCGATTGCTCCGGTAATGACCGTTCCGCCTACTGCTTTGCAGTTTTACTTTGACTTGTTTGGTTTGGGTGATCCTGAGAAACACGCCTATAACGAAGTGCTCGTAAGCTATCTACACCTTCACGACGATCGCGAGCAGACGTATAAGCTTTACGCATGCGATTCTCTTGCCGACATCGAATTCCTTCTTTCTTCGATTCGCAATGAGCCCGCACTCATTTTCACGGGGCGGTTCCAGACTCGTAATGGCGCATATCGTATGCCCCTTAACACTCAGCGCGCTCAGCAGCGAACGCTCAATGCGATTTGTGTCGATATCGATCCGTCGCATAACGGCGTCGAAGATGAAGATGGTCCAATTGATCCCGTTGTTTTGGAAAGAATTTTCGAGCGTATTGATGGACGGCTTTTGCCGTCGTATGTCTGCCTTACTGGTCGAGGGATTCACCTCTGGTACATTTTCGATGAGCCCTTGCAAACGTTCCGAATCCATAACCCCCGACGTACGAAATACAAGGCTTTGGCCGATGCGCTCTATGCGTATTATGGCCTTATCTGCTTCGATCTCCCTTGCGTACTCGATACACATTGCACCTCGCTTAATCACGGGTTTCGCGCTCCGGGGTCGCTTACGAAGCGCGGTGAAGTTGTTCGCTGCTTTTGTCCCGTTGACCGCGTTTTCAAGCATTCAACGGTGAATCCGCTTTCGCTTTCTCATGTTTTGGCTTCTTTCGATCGCTTGCCATATGATTCCGAACTGGTTCTTTGCGAAGATGATGTGCGGTGGAAGTCGTTCGAGGATATCGCTGACGAGATTGAAGCTCGCCAGAAGGCCTTTGAAGAAAAGCCCGCAAGTGAAGATCAGCTCGTATTTATTCGCGATTTATACGAGAAAGGTAATTTGACTCAGGCCGAGTTCGATACCGCTGCCTCGTTGAACGCTCCTGGTGCGAGCATCCTTATTCAAAAAGGCGTGCGTCGCCGTGGACAAAAACAGGAATCTGGGAATAGGCGTCCCGTCCGATCCCGTTGGAAGACGCGCCCCCACCCCTTGATTGCAGGCGAAACAGGAGGCGTGTACCAAACAATTTATGAGAATCTGCCAAAAGTACCTTTGGGCAGGCGTTATTTGTCGCTTTATATGCTCGCTGGAGTTGCGTACATGATGGTTCAGCCTGTTAAAACGCGTAAAGAATTGCAGCGCGATTATTTAGACTTGTTGAATACCCCATGGGCGAAAATGGGCACTCCCCTCACCCGCCGAGATATCGATAACGCTTTGATGGGCTACAAGAAGGATAACTGGCAGACGAGGAATTCCGAAGTTCGCACTCTTGGTTTTGATCCATTTGGCGAGCCGGAGAAGCGTAACGGTCGTACGCGTGTCGCTCACCTCGAGGAGGTCGCTCGTCCTGCATATTCTCAAAAATCTCGCGATGAGAAAACAGCGGCAATTGCGAGTGTTTTGATTGAAAATCCTGGTGCGTCGAAGAACTTTGTTTCCAAGGTTACGGGTATTTCCTACCCTACCGTCTTGAAATATTGGGTTGCTGCATGTGATTTGGCAAATGTCGATGATACGCGATCGGGCAACCATTCTATATAGTTTATTGCTACGGATACTTCGCTTTTTCTAAGACTAGCTCGCTATTGATGTATAAAACTAGCCTGCTATCTAACTATTCTGTTAAGTAGATAGCAGGCTAGTAATCTATTTAGCTATTAAACTGTTATGGAAAAGCGCGCAACCATGCCAGGTCCATCGTTTGTGACCTGGGGCTTTGCTATTGCAAGCTCAATTTGTGACCCAGAGGGAAAGTTGCTGAACGTCACGATTTCTTTTACACATTCGATGAATTCGTAGTCTTGTTGATATGCGCTTGTAAGAAAACGTTCATCGTCACTCAGCCATGCAAAAATAGGAATAGTTTCGTCATTCGTTATATCAGAAAGTATGCCTTTATTGCTCCCCTCCCCTATTGTGGCCCATAGAAGATAGAGCTGCGTAGCTTCCCCTTTAAGCGCTGGATTGAGAATTGTTGTTCGTGCGGGAACGAACTGGTACGCGTCTCCATAGAGCGGGACGCGTACCGGGAGGCGACTAGCCATTCTTGCGCAGTTCCTTCTTGACGCTCTCCTGAATCCATTGGCTTACAAGGCTCTTGATATTCACATCTTCGCCTGCGTACTTCCTTTCGAAGACGATTCTGTCAATGTCACGCTTAAGGCTTACAGGAATACGAATGTTCATTTGGGTGAGCTCTTCTTCAACGGGAGCTGCTTCAACTTTCTTTTCCTGTTTTGCTCTTTTCTTGGCAATGGGGATCGATGCCTCTTTGGCCTGCTTTGCAGGAGCCTGCGCGGCTGGCTCCTCGGCCTCTACTGCGCGTCTAGGTTTTGGCGCAAATTTGCTCGAGAGCATATCGGCCTTTGCGGCCAGCTCAGGTTTCAGGTCTCCCATCAGGATCTTGTTGGGGTCGGTTCCGGTCCTGCTCATTTACTTCTCGCTCTCTTGCTCTTTGGCGCTTTCATTATGAAGGAATTCTGCGACAAATGCGCGATAGTCAGCAATGGCTGCCGATTGCTTCGGTGCGTCGAAGAGGTCAACCGATTCCATTTGGCATTCCATAACGGCTACCGATTGTCGAATGAAGGTGTCGTAAACAGGCGCTTCGAAGTATGCGCTGAACTTCTCAGTAACTTCACGCATGACTTTCATTGCATTGAAGCGTGGGTTGAAACGCGTAAGCAGAATGCCAATTACCTTTGCTTGAGGGTTTAATTTTTTGCTCACCATAGCAAGGGTTTCAGCAAGATCGTTCATGCCTTTTGTTGAAAATGCACCAGTATCGGTCGTGACAATGATACCGCCATCGGATGCCACGAAAGCATTGATTGACAGCGTCGACAGATTTGGCGGCGTATCGATAAGAATGAAATCGTAATCATCTTTAACCGATTTCAATGCATCGCGCATATGTTCATAACGATCGATTGCGTTAGCAAGCTCAGTTTCCGATGCAAACAAGTCGTTATCTGCAGGCATCAAATCGTAATGTTTTGTCTCGTAAATCGCCTCAGAAGCTTCGCAGCGGTTCGTGATTACTTCGTACGTGGTGTTTTGACCATCGGTGTTAAAGCCAGCCCAATCGGAAATATTTCCTTGGGGGTCCATGTCTATAACAAGGACTTTGCAGCCAAGCTCATTCAAGCCAGATGCAAGTGCGCCTACTGTTGTCGTTTTTGAGCAACCACCTTTTCGGTTTGCCACTGAGTATGTTTTGCCCATTTTATACCTTCTACCTGGAATTACTTAATTCGTATTAATCTATCTGAATAGCATTTTATCACGATATCCAGCTAACTTCTTATCGTCCTAACAAAATATCCTCCTATTTAGATAATTAAATAGCCGCATATCTAGCTATTGAGATAATGAGCTACTCAGTTAGCGAAGTAGATAACTCGCAAGCTAGCGAACTAGAAGAGTCGCTAGCTAGCAAGATAAGAAGCTAGCTAGATAATAGAATAGCGAACTAGGAAACTAATAAGATAACAGAATACTAAAATAGATGGTTAGGAAACTCCCAAGCTATGCAGCTATCCCACTAATCAGATAGTCAGCTAATAATATAACCAGCTAACAAAATAGTGAGATATGAAAATAATAAGCTAGAAAGCGATTAGAGTAGCCAGCTAGAAAGCTAGCAGAATAGTCCAATATCTCGATATCATAATAACGAGATAGCTTGCTTATTAGCTACTCTGATAACTAGCTAGCAAGGTAGCAAAGTAGAAAAATAGGCTCATAACAGAATAATGAAGTAGTGAAATATTTAGCTAGATTGATAGTATTGCTGTTTTGCTCAATCGGTTTGTAAGTGGATTCGAAAGCTATGTTTGTGTAGTCTAAAGATAGCAAAATAGTAAGCTACCCTAATAGCATGCTATTAGGGTGATGTACACGAATTGGCTGAGCTTTGGCGCAACGGAACAATGGACCTGGTTGTTCCGTTGCGCATGTCTCGTGTTTTGCCAACTCCCCTACCCTATGCCGGAAGTGTCATTCGAGGGTATGCGCTTGTGGGGTTAAGAATGCGGGATACCACTCCCCTTCTTCCTGCCGCTGTAAGAAAATTGCTCGTAGGCCTTGCTTAGTTTACGAGGGGGGGGCTCTAGCACCCTTTCATTCACGAGGAATGTCGAACGAAACACTCCCCGCCCTCTTTCGCACGTTCCCGAACAGCGTATGACCGTCCTTAATTTCTGAAGAAGTGCAGTTGTTTGGTCTGTCGCCTGTGCGGAGCGACGTGCAACAAAGGCATATGCAGAGCGGCTGAGGATTGTTATGGCTCGAAATGCGATCGAGTGTGGATTTGATTCTCAAGAATTTGGGGGCTGTTTGAAGTCTTGCTTTAATCAAAATACTTAACTTAATCCGCTGCGTAGAGTGGCCATTTGAAGTTAGTGAGATATCAGAGTAGCAAACTAGCAAGGTAGCCTGCTACTAACATTCCTTTTGGATGAACGCGAATTGTTATGCAGAGAAAGTCTACCACTAAGCGTAAGAAGTGCTTTATGAGCAGGCAAAATATGAGGTAAGAGTAGCTAGATAGCTAGGAAGATAGCAGAATAGCAAAATATTGATCATAATTAATTTAGTGATGACCCCATGATAAGAAGTCAAAAAACAACTAAGAAGAGGCAGGCATGGCTAGGGAACGCACGAGGAAGCGGCGGGGAAGCGGCAAAGGCGCATCATAAGATGCGGCGCATTAAAAAGCTGGTGCAAAAAAGGGCGGGGAAGCAAAGCTTCCATGGTGATCTCTAAGTGAAGGACGCATTTCTGTTGGGGTCGATGTTGTGAGTCGGGTAGCCATAGAGCATTCTCCCAGAAAAGAACGTGGACCTAGGAGAAAGTACGCACGTGGTCGAAATCGGCCTTGAGGGCGAAAATAAGACCCTATTTTGAGAAAAATGATACGAGTACACGTTTTGATTGGATATCTTGTCGCAGGAGGCGTCTCAGACGGTGTCTATTTTGGTCACATCTGTCTCTTTTCGCCCTATGGGAGGTTCTTTGTTCGATTCTTAAGCCGGTTTAGCTCACGCCATCCTTCCGTGTTGGTATTGAGGGCGAATCGGGGTGATGGCGAGCCGCGGGCGCATGCAAGCAAGGTCGAGAGGTGCGACTCGTTGAAGGACAGATCTGATGAACTTTCGCTCGCTCCCTAAGGTGCGTTGTTTGGCGGCAATACTACATTCTGGTTTTCTTTCTTGTTGAATGGCGCATAAATAGCGAAGTATCGTTTATCTGCTTGTTATTGACAGGGGATTGTTCGAGAAATACGAAATCATATCGATGGTATTTGGAATCGCGGCAGGGATTTGAAAACCGCGGCATATCGAATGCGGTGAAAATAGAGAGGCCGCATTCGCGAAACGAGTGAGCGATTGGTCGTTGGGGCCACGTTCCTCATAAGAACCCCTGGCGCTCTCTTTCGGAGTTCAGGGGACGGAGCTGCGATGCGCGCTTGTTTTGCAATCGTCGCCTCATTAGTTATTGCTTGTTAAAGCGATGGTTCTAGAAGGGAGCATTGATGATTTCGAAATGACTCGAAGAACAAATGTGAGGGGGCGGTGACAAGAGATTCAGAAGCTTTCTGAAGTAAGTCAGGTAAGGAGACCAGGAAAACTGGCTGATCATCGGATTCAATTGAAAAAAATAACCCGTTGCGTCGTTCTTTGCGCGCAGTGGTGAGAGGCGCTTCGGGGGTTAATGCATGCATGGGCCAAGGCCGATATATCAGGTGGAAAAGCCTGCACTCAATTCTCCCTAAAGAAAAGCTTGGTTCGTCATCGGGGCGCATACGAGAAGAGAATAGGGGGCAATAAAAAGTGACCTGAAGACAGGTTCCATTAATTAGACCGCGCTAACGAAAATTGAAAAAGTAATAAGATTTCGGGGCGAATGGAAAGGCGGGCTCTGTGGCTAGTGGATAGCAAATTGCGTCGCTTGAGAACGCTTATCGGACACGCGCAGAATAATCAAAGCTGAAGATGCGCGTGAGGGGATAGCTGCGAAGTAGTTTCCAGATATGAATAAGGAAGAAAATAGGCAAAGCATCGAACTCTGCAATTGAATTTAATGGCAGAAAATGTCGAAATATTAAACAGTCGTACGAGCGGGGATTACGTTAATCTTTTCTATGTAAAGAATACACGAGAAAACTGTGATTGATACCGAATTTAGACCTAAACAGCGTAAGAACGAGATTAGGTTTCGGTATAGCGTTATAGCCTCATCCGAAGGTCTCCCATAATCGGCGAAAAAGGGTAGGGGGTTGAGGGCTGGATGGCTTTCGCTTTTATATCAGGAGCGGAACTTGATGGTGCTGAAGGGCGGAAAGCTTATTAGCGAGTCGTAAAAAAGCTCGTTAATAAGAGAGGGTCGTACATAGTGTACGTCAGAGCAAAATAAGGGGAGGGATAATAAAATAAGAATATAGTTGAGATTTCACACGAGTTTTCAAACTCAAATGAGCAGGATCGCCACCACGTGAAAGAAATAATGGCGATAGGGAACAAGGCTCCCTGATGCGCAAGAGTGGTAGAGGGAAATGGAGAGGGGGACGAATCGGGTTTGGAATAAAGGGAGTTCGTTCCCTCTTATAAAAAAGCAAGAAACAGATTGATGAAATAAGTTGCAGGGGGGGAGCTAAGGATATCTCGATAACGTCCCAAATTTCCTAAAGGAAGACGCAGACATGAGATCAATCATTCCAGTGTTGGCGGACTGGAAGAAGGGGCCTTAACGCTTATTGGGAAAACGGAGCGGTGCTCGGTTTCATGGTCTTGAGAGTATTTGCTTGAGGGCGATTCGCTCTTGAAGAGTTCTATGAAAATGCGCTAGATCACTTGGATAGAGTAATAAAGAGACTCAAACGAATGATGCGATTTTGTACGCGAATGAGGCCAATAGGGGACGCGCTTAGATGGCATGGACTAAATATTTAAGGGCGGCTTGTTCGTTCGGGGATAACGGTTCCCTCTTCGTTTCTGCAATGATATTTTCATGCTTCCTGCAAGGCAAAACTGAAATTAATTGCCCCGCCTGCTATTTCTCTATGCTCCTTCGAAAGCAGCGTGAAAAGGGGAGTTCTCAGGTGTCGACAGCCGGGATTGAGCATTTCTATAAGTAGACATAAGGTCGTTTTGCGGCAAGTGCATGCTCTTCATGAAAAGCGGCCTATCAGCTTTCGAGGCGCGAGCTATGCAATGAACCTATGCAATGAGCCAGTGAGAAGAAAGCCCGGGAGGCGTGGCCTACGAGAGGCCGCCTATGAGACGCAACCCTCGAAATGAACTCATGAAATGCAACCGAAGAGATGCATTCGTGTGGTTGCGTATTTCGACCTTTTGGGCTTCTATGTGGGCGGCGTGCCCCCGCGGTTCAGCGATATTCTTATATAAGAATAACCAGATAGCAAGATAATCAGCTAGCAAAGTAGCGGAATAGCGTATTAGCAAACTAACCTATTAGTAAAACTGGGGTAATCCTATGCTTTCGCGCGTGTGAAATCGGACAACCCAAAATCAGACGTGTGGTCGTGCCCAGGCATTTCCAATTGGCCACGAGGCGATTCCTGCTTTAGCCATTCCCCCTTACGATGAAAATGGTTATGTTCGAGGCTTCATCAAGGGAGGTGCCTGCAATGTATTCTGCAATCCTCGAAGGCAAAGCTGCAACTTGGTTTCGCGCTGCTCGCACGCGCCTTTGGTTCGCGGCGGTTCTGATTTTGGCGCTCTGCGCGCTGGCGCTTTCGGCGTGCGGCTCTGGCGGTAACGGCGGAGGCGAAGCGGACGGCAACGCAATGGGGGAAGGTTCCTCGGCGCCCGTCGAATTCGAATACGGAAACGAGGTCGAGCATTGGAATGTGGCTTTGCCCGACCGTTCGCGTGATTCCTTCGACGAGGTGGCATATAACGCGGCACTTCAAGAGTTCCAGACGGCGATGAACGGCGATGATGCGTCGGCCCTTCTGAATGCCTACGATAAGCTCGAGCGTCTTTTCGCCGACCTGTCGAGCGATCGTGCGCTTGCCGACTTCGATCGCGCGTGCGCCGGCTTTGACGAGGCCGCTGCCGCCATCAAGGCCGCAGGCTTTACCAGCGTGGAGGTGCTCACCGGCCACGGCTTTGAGACGCAGGAGCTGTAAAGAGCACGATTGGAATTGCCGCCGCTTGCGCTCTGGCAATCTTAGAGGAAACATTATTTTTATATTTGCAGCTCAGAAAAGCCTGCGAGCTTTTCTGAGCTGCTTTTTCACAAAAAAGGGCCGCAAGGGAAAACGGGCATATCCGACTGTAAAAGTAATACTCCAAAACACAAGAGCAAAGATAGACAAATTGCACAAGGGGATTATGAACAGGAACGTGCAAAATAAAAAAATCAAGCCCTAAAACAGCAAAACACAACACGCTGCCGGGCGTGCGAAAATGAAAGAAAAAATAAATTTGTTTTGGCAAAAATCTGAAAAATGGCTTGACAGCAAGGCTTTTAGGGTGTATACTGCATTAGTATCACATAATGGACTAGTGCGCCAAAAAGGGGAATACGCAGGCGGCGGCTGG
>ERZ779869.2605-NODE-2605-length-14673-cov-2.242167_pt1 | contig 14673 bp, 11 predicted proteins | sample MGYA00511557_ERZ779869 | MGnify/ENA primary metagenome ERZ779869 (study PRJEB29588, sample SAMEA2154620) | human gut metagenome | biome: human gut; feature: human-associated habitat; material: faeces | place: Denmark | collected 2008/2010 ...
ACTGTTGTCAGCGATTTTAATACTAATCTTGTCACCTAAAAGTTTAATCTTTCCTTTATACAAATTAGCTATCGGTTTCTTGTTAATAAATTTTATATGGGTATAAAGTTCAAAGTTCTCGTCCAGCTTCTGATTAGTAAACTCATTATATTTCTTTATGAGATTCTCTTTTAAAAGCCTTTCGTATTCATCTAACGATATTTTGTTTTTCCAATACCCCTCATCGCTTTTCATTATTACCGGTGTCAAAGCGTATAATTCCGCTATCATTTTTTTATGAATCATTCTGTTTTCAACAGTAAGCCCCTTTAACTTATCGGTATAATGATTTCTTAATACTTTTGAAAAATATGATGCAAGTTCAAAATTAACTGTTCTGATAATAATTGTATATATATTATCCTTTTTATACACACCTTCTTTTTCCAGCGGATGCATTCCATTGTAAACGTATAATTTAAAACAATTACATTCGTGGAATCTGCCCCACTTCTCATCTTTAGCAAGAGCCGAATCAATAAATGCCGCCTCTGACGAAAGCATATCCTGATATGTTATATCTTTTAATACATATAACTTCAATCTCATTTCATATACATGTATTTTCATACTCTGCTGCCTCCTTTCTTTAATCATTCAAGCAATTTTCTTTTCAGACTTATTATGGTTGTAATAATACATCTCACTTATATACATGTCAACAATATTTTAAATATTTATTTAACACTATACTTTCATCATGCTCTAACCATACAATATTTGAATCCTGAAAATATGCTGGTTCTCCATTATAAACCACTATTTTTCCTATAGTTCCAGAACATGATATTAAAATATCTCCTTTTTTAGGAAATTTATATTTATTTTTATTGATATTACTTCCCTTGCTTTGTGTTTCTTGTTATGATGACAAGGGAAATTACGACTATCATGCGTTAAATCAAGTAGAAGTTGCGGGTATTGATAGTATGTACACAGCTATTTTTATGGAGCAATTAGTTATTACTCCGACCATTCAGTCTGAAGATAAAGAACGGGTATATGATTATATATGGATGTGTTATGATAAAAATGATTTTAAAAAGAGTATAGATACCCTGTCCTTAGAGAAAGATTTGAATTATACAGTTTCACTATCATTGTCTTCCTATCAGTTGATTTTCGCGTATCGTGATCGGGAGACTGAAATAACGAAATATGTTTATTCTAATCTGACGGTGGAATCCCAAAATTCTAGGGGGTGGTATGTTCTGAAAGAGAAAGCGGGTAGTACGGATATTGATTTCTTTTGGCAGGGAAAAGAGAATACGGATTTATTATCACGAGTTCAAGGAAAAGCAATGGAAGGGAGACCTCAGTCATTAGGGTATGTTGAGAAATATGCATGGATGAATGAAGAGGCAGATAAAATAGAAACAGGTAATAAATGTTTTTTCTTGGCTTCAGAGAGGGAAGTTACATTGATACGGATTTCAGACATGAAACAAGTGGGTGATTTTAATTCCTTGTTTTTCGAAAATGCACCGGTTATTGCTCCACAGAAATGGTATGAGGGATCGGAAGAAAGTGGTTTTATCAATGGTGGAAAGTTATATACTTATTCAAGTTATGATGGGGAATTTGGTGTGAATAAGTTGTCGTACCCAAAAGAAGGTAATTATAATTTATCAAGTATTTTCACAAAAAATGGTACGATGCCTCCCTTGTTATTTGACTTGAATTCCGGGCAGTTCTGTTCGTCGGACAGAAAAGCTCCTGCTATTTCTTATTTCGAAAATGATGGGGAGTCGAAGTATCCTCTTGCTTATCCAGATATGGAACCTATTTATGCCGGTTTTTTAGATGAAGGAATGTGGGAAGGAGGTAAAGGATTTGTGGTTATGTGTGATAAAAGGGATGCTAGCCGTTCAATATTCTATTTTGATTTAAAATGTTTAGTTAATTTTGAGAATGATTATTTGAAAAATAGAATTACGGATATACAAAAGGTGGAGGCTAGTAGTAAATTAGCGGAAGCAACTTGTTTCGGAATGCATCGTAAGGATCAAATGCTTTATTTTGGAGTTAATGATAAGTTATATTATTACGATTTAGTGAACAAGAAAGAGCTAGAGGTTGTGCGAGATAATGGGGCATCTGCAATTCCAAGCGGAGAAAATATCGTGTTGATCAAACATTTGATACTTGATTATACCGATTACATGGATCCGACAATTAGTGATAAAGTAAATAAATTGGCGGTAGCTACAAGTGATGGGAATACTTATAAATTGTATCTATTTGAAATAGTGGCGAATAAATTAAAAGATAAGCCTGAAATATATAATGGAACAGGAATTCCGTCGGAAGTAATGTATATGAGTCCATACATGAGTAATGTTTATATTTGTTATTAACATGATTAGATTATTATGTTTTCTCTTTTGTATTTTGCAGGTAGGGTATGTTTATTGCCAGGATTTTGCCGTTATAAAAGGGCGAGTGTCGGGAGAGCAGCGACCTTCGAATATGCAATTAGTGGGAGTACAAAATGGGGTACCGGTGAATTATGCCGGTACTTCTATTGCTTCCGGGGGAAGCTTTGCTTTCATGGTAGTCCCGGAAAAGGAGCAACCTTATTATTATTTGTATGACGGTAAGGAATACTGTCGTCTTTATTTGGAGGCGGGAGTAGAAATAGAAGTAGGGTGGGAAAATCAGAATTTTCATGTGATAAAGCCGGGAAATGAGAAAAACCGTTTGTTGGAAACGTGGCGGAATATGGAGAGAAGTTTAAAGGGAGATCAGAAAGATGGATCCTATGGAGCATTTTTCCCTCGGTTTGAGTCTGTCAGAAGAGATGTAAATAACTGGCTGTGTGAGGTGAATCGTCTTCATCCCGCTTATATTGGGGAATTGAAAGATATTGTGGAGCTGGATTTGCTGAATAATTTCATCATGTATGTTTTTAAAAGACAACAGGATTATGAATCAGAAGAACAGGAGTGTGAGTATTACCGTCAGATCATGAAAAGTTTCCCAGAAAAAAATAACCGATTATTAAAGCAACCTTATGGAATGGCTTTGTTGGAAAACTACTTTACTTACAAACAGACATTTATTTTTCGTACTCAAGAATACACCATGGAGCAGCGTTTGGCAGAATTAGATGTACCGGAATTGAAGGCGGAATATATATTGGCGGAAATTCCTACAACGGACTATCATTGTTATTGTGAATATGAACGTTATTATATGCCATTGTTACCCGGTGATAAGTATCGTCAACGTATGCGGCATTTGGAGGAGCGTCCGATTTCAATTTTACAACCGGGGGAGTTGGCTCCCAATTTGATGTACCCCGACACGAGCGGACAACTTCTCTCGATGGCAGATTTCAAAGGGAAATACAAGTACATTGATATCTGGGCCACGTGGTGTACTCCTTGTAAACAAGAAATTCCTTCACTTCAATGTTTGGAAAAGGAATTTGAGGGACAGGATATCGTGTTTATCAGTATTTCTATAGATAAGAATCGGAAAGTTTGGGAAAATTTTGTTCGTACGCAACAGTTAGGAGGAATCCAATTATGGGCAGGTGATTGGGCGGAGTTACCCCGTGAGTTAGAATTAGGTTCTGTACCCCGGTTTATGCTGATAGATCCAGCGGGATGTTGGGTTGATGTAAATGCTCCTCGTCCTTCCAATCTTAAGTTGAAAGAAATATTGAAAAAATTGTTAAGTAAATAATGAAAATTAGACGACTAGTTATTGTTTGCCTGGTAGGTATAGGCTTGTTGGGAAAAGGAGCTGAATTGTGTGCTGCTGAGAAAGAAAAAAGGAACTATCATGAATTTGAGATATGGCACAAACTTTTGGAATATGAAATATCGCCTGATGGAGAGTGGGGAATGTGGCGTATCCAGTATGCTATGGGAAAGGATTCCTTGCATATTTGTCATCTTCGTTCGGGTAAAGAATATCGATACGCTTCAGCTTCAATGGCCGAATTTGCGGCAAATTCTCGTTGGGTAGCATTTTCAAAACCAGGCAATCATGGTGCTTCCTCCGGTATTGCTTACCAGACATGTTTACTTGATCTAACATCAGGGGTAGAAAAAATATTCAATGGTGCGGAAAGTTTTTCCTTTACTAAAGATAGTCACTATCTTTTATTGAAAGGTAGTGCAAAAACAACAATGGAGCTGAATCTTTATCACTTGGAGAAGAAGTTTACGAAGACAATAGCGAATCTTCATTCTTATGTGTTGGATCCGACTCATCAATATTTGGCTTGTTTGTGCGAGAGATCAGGAAATTCCGGAAGTCATTTAGAGATTGTAAATCTCTCGGATTTTAGTACGATATTTCCTAAAATGGAGCAAGCTGAATATGAAAAATTGAAATGGGATTCTTGGGGATTGACATTGGTAAAAGTGTGTTCTGACAGCATTGCAGTACATCCGGGGGTAGATATTAGAGTGCTTCAAAATATTAAAGGTAAATTGCACTATAATTCGTTGCTTGAAGATATGAAAGATGGTTTACCGGAGAATATGGAGGTAAGTAAATTTTATTCCCCACATTGGTCTGCAGATGGGAAAATATTATTTTTTAGTTTGATACCTAAAAGACAAATGGGAGCAATCCCGCAAAAGGAAGCACTTGATATCTGGCATTGGAAAGATCGTGAAATTCAATCCAGACAAAAAAATCGTTATTATGCAAATCGGGCGAAGGGGTTTTTGTGTGCTTGGTGGCCGGAGGAAAAACGATGGAAGCAAATAGCGGACTCTACTTTTTCTGAAGTGGCTGCTATTGCTCCTAACGGAGATTATGTGTTAATTGTGGATGACAAGCCTTATCAGCCTCATTATAGAGAACCACGTCGAGACTGGTACTTGGTACATACTGCTACCGGTCAGCGTACTCTTTTGTTGGAAAATACTATTTTGTCGGCATTTTTTTCGCGTGAAGGAAAATATGTTTATTATTTCAAGGATAAAAATTGGTGGGCATATCATGTTGCACGTGGAAAATTAATCAATTTGACGGGTCAACTTTCAGTGGAATGGAGTGATGCATATTATGATGGTCCTATTGATATTGCTCCTTCTTTTGGGGTTGCCGGATGGCTTGCGGGAGATAAGGAGTTTTGGTGTTATGATGAGTATGATATTTGGAGTATCGATCTCGCCACGTTAAAGACGAAACGACTTACTCAGGGGCGTGAGCGGGGAATCGTTTTCCGTTCCATGCATCGGGGAAATCTGCCTGTTAATAAGGAGTTTTTATTACGGGCTAAAGGTCGTGACGGACAAACGGGAGTATTTCGTTATCATCCGAAAGGACAGCATCGGCAGTTATTGTATGGACCTTATAACTATTCTCGTTTAGTAAAAGCGGAGACAAAAGGTTGTTATCTGTTTGCCCGGGAAGATAATATTACTTCTGCGGAATTGTTTTATGCCGATGAGGAATTTCGTGCGATACGATCCGTGGTTGCAACTCAAAGACAAAGTGATTCATTACGTTTTAGACAAAGTGAGTTGATTCATTATCGGAATTCTCGTGGTCAGGAACTGAAAGGTGCCTTGTTTTATCCCGTGAATTATCAGGAGGGGAAACAATATCCGATGATCGTTCATCTCTATGAATTATTATCTCAGCGGCTCAATGCTTTCACGTATCCTTCTGCCCGGGAAACTTATAATATGATGAACTTTGTGCTACAGGGTTATTTTGTTTTTCAACCGGACATTCGTTATGAGGTAAACCATCCCGGAGAGTCTGCAGCCGATTGTGTTATTGCTGCCGTTCGAGAGGTTTTGAAGCGTGGGGATATAGATTCGATGAATTTAGGATTGCTTGGGCATAGTTGGGGGGCCTATCAGACTGCTTATATTATTTCTCAGACTTCGATGTTTGCTGCAGCCGTGGCTGGTGCTCCTCTTACGAATATGGTCAGTATGTACAATAGTATATACTGGGAAAACGGACGTTCAAACCAGGAAATGTTTGAGACCGGACAGGCTCGTTTTCGTTTGCCTTGGTGGGAAATCGAGGAAGAGTACATTAAAAATTCCCCGGTGTTTCAAGCTCAACATATTCAGACACCTTTGTTAATGGTATTTGGAGCGGATGACCGGGCTGTTGATTGGCGTCAAGGGTTGGAATTATATATCACGATGCGTCGTTTAGGCAAACCGTGTATATTACTAACTTATGAAGGAGAGGGGCATACTATTGGCTTGCTTGAGAATATGTTGGATCAAACGTCTCGTGTGATGGATTATTTTAACTACTATTTGAAAGGTGAACAACCGGAAAGTTGGATATTGGAAGGTAAAAAATATTCCTTGGAAAACTAAGGTTTCTATGTGTTTGTTCCGTTTTCCAATTAATGTAGAGAATCAAGCATGATTTAACCCTAAAGTGGGATATTCAGTAAATTCCTAAAAATAGCAGCAATACTTTTTATAGTTGCGGCTATTTAGTTTTTTTTACACGTCTCCCCCGTCTACTCTTGAAAAAACACGATAAAATGTGAAGGCAGTGCATGTTTTTCCCGGGGAAGCGCTCTTGTCTTCCCCTTTTCACGTCATTATAGTCAAGCGCCCCTCTTCTTCTCTCTCCTGAACTTTCTCGATCATCTTGACGGCGTTGGCGGTATGTATCCCGAAGAAAATCCACAGGATCTCGTTTTCTTTGATCCTCGCCTTTATCTTGTCAAGTGAATAATGTTGTTTCCGGGTGCCGAAGCTACCCTCCAGGCGAGTGGCCCTTTCCCTGGAGAAGGCGGGACGAAGTTGTTTTCGTTGATCCTCGTCAGCGGCCACCCTTCCCTTTCGAACGAAGGAGGTGTGAATCCCACGTCTCGCACAGTATTTACGGTTGGCGTTGGTGGCGTCAATGGCATCGGCCGCCACGGCTTTAACGCGCGTCTTGAACAGGCGTTGTTGCAACTCGATACATTGTTGCAAGCGGGTACCCTCGTTGAAAGCGTTAAAAGAGAGGTGCTCGATGAAAGAGATCCCGTCCACCTGGATGTTGTTGACCTTGGCCCCGAACTCCACGCTTCTCGTCTCTTTCCCCCTGACGATGGGACGGATGTAGTGCTTGTCCACGCTCACGATCCGATCGCTTACCTTCTACCCGTCAAACAGTCGTGTCTCCTGGTCGAGAACTTTCTGGATGACCGAGAAACGCTCGTGGAAACCCAGGGTCAGTCCCGGTTCTTTCCCTCGCTTGCCAAGCACCTCTTTCATTTGCCCGACCTGTTTTCCAAGTAACCGGAGCACCCTCCCCGCTTGATCATCCGGGTGGAGGACCGCTTCCTCTTTCGTTTCTTGCTGTACGCCAGGTAACGCCGGCTAACGTCAGCGAACTTGTTACGGGGGCAGCGTTGACCGAGTTCCCGTGAAAAGCGAGACAGGTATTGTTGCAACCAGTCCACGCTTTCCCACAACAATTTCGGGCTGGTGGGATAGCGTGAATAACTCTCGTAACACGTCGCGTCCGTCATGCAAACGTGCAAGTTTTCCAGGTAAGGCTTCCAGGCCGCCGCCAGCACTTCCTGGAATCGTTCCACGTTTAACAATCCCGCGATCGCGGTGCGGATGGCGCTCACGATCTTGTGGTTCGTTAACGGCCGGGAGGGATGAATGTAAACCCCGCAAAATAACTGGAAATGAATGTTACCGTTGAGGTGGGACACCAGGTCCGCGTCCGAGAAACCCGTGTAAGACTTCAACAACATCAGGGTCACCTTGCCTTTAGGGGAAAAGAGCGTGCAAACGCCCCGGCTCGCTTGACTTGAAGCTAGACTTGTAACATTGATAGATATCAAATTCTGTAAACCCAAGGGTCGGTTCTAGTCTTGAAATTTTTTGTATCTTTACCATCGTATTCTTGTTTGATTACCCCCGTTTTTGGCGATCAACCTCTTCGGGGAATAATTAAAGATACAAAAAAGCCTACTAATTTACAATGAATTAGTTGGCTAAATTTTAATATTTTACGAATATCCCTATTTATATGTATCAAAATTTTCGTATAGTTTGTTCTGCAAATAAAAATTATTATGATAGAATATCAATGCCATATTATCGTTTGCAGAGGAAATAGGGGACAATAATATTTTTTTGAAAGAATCGAGATCACACAAAATTCGTTTGGAGTGATGATTTCCTTTAAATTAATTGAGAAAATAGGATTATCTTCTGTTAGAATGGCGTGTATATTTATTCCTCTATAATCTCTTGTGTTGTAATCATGTGCGGTAATATTACCTTGGGAAAGAATCAAAGTTTTAGTATTGAGTAGAGTTAGAGTAATCGTATTGTATTCCCTTGTTATGCAATAATTTATTTTGTCGTCAGTTACCTCATAAGATTCCTCAAAATTGATTGTTGAATATCCCATCAAACGACAGACAAATTTGTCAACATCAACATACGGGTTCCTTTCATAATATTCATTTTGATGCAATGTGTTGCTTTTCCAGCGAATAAGATGTGCGTTATATACACCGGTCCATATTTTTTCTTTTACGAATGTATAAGTAGAAAGGTCTCCTTTACTGTTTTTCCAGTAATTATTCTTTCTTGCGTAACCGTTAATACATACATCACCGTTGCACGCTTTGCCTTCTACGGCCCGATCTGTCATGCAATAGTAGCTTATTGTTTTAGATTTTTTCCCCCCCTTGGGAGTAAGTTTTCCCGTTACACTCGGATTTTTCGAAAGCTCTATATATAAGTTCAAAATGTAAAAGTAAATAATACTCGAAACAGCGACTCGAAAAGGCTATATTGATTTTTTTCCCATCTATCTCGGTAATTCTAGCCATTTCGAAAGCTTCTTTTGCCTTCGGGTGACCATCTTTGTCAAAGAATACCCAAACTTCGTCGTACACCTTTAAATTGTCGATGCCTCCTTTTACCCAGTTTAAAGGTTGTTCTCCGGGGAAAAAATCCATATTCTCTATTTCTTGTTGTTTTTGTGTAGTATTTTTAAGTAAGCGTTTTCTTCTCTTTTCTTTTCCTCGATTTAAATCTAAAGTATTATCGCTTGGGGATATGGTCGGTTTAGGCTTAATCGTGGTGGCAAAATCAATTATTCCGGCTTCTTTAAAATCTTCAATCATAAGTTCTAGGAAATTTGGCTCAGTGTGAGTCCCCTCGCAAATAAGAAGCATTGAGTAACGTGCTTGTTTTGTATCAGTCAATCGCATTTGTAAATAGTTTTTGTAGGGGTTTAATGGAAGGTACTGCTCCAAATTTATTTGCCACATACCATTTTGCAAAAGGAGTATCCTCTCGAACTCCTGAAAAATCCGAAAGAGAAAATAAATCAGATGTGCCCTTTTCTGATTTCTCTGTAAACCAAATTTGGTCTCTTCGTAATTTATCTTCGTCAAGTAGATTTATATCGTGTGTTGTGAGGATTAATTGAGCATTCTTTTTATTTATTTCCTTATCTCTAAAAATGTCTAGGATAAAAGAAGAAATATAGGTATGAAAACCTGTATCCATTTCATCCACAAATAACGGGTTTCCACTTTCAAGTGATTGCAAGATTTTACCACCAAGAATGAATAATTGACGGGTTCCATAAGATTCATTATCGAAAGAAAAATCGATATCTTCAATTCTTTGATCACCATGATAACGTTCGTGTGTAAGTAAAACCTTTTGAAGGCTTGTTTCCTTTACATCAATCTTAAATGCTTTTATTCCGAGATCGGCAAATGCTAATAATTCCATTAATTTATTCCGTCTCTTTTCATCTTCTGCTAACCAGTCTCTAAATTCGTCCCATAGTTGATTAATCATTCGGCTATGGTAACCATTAGCGATATGAATATTAGCAAGATATTTTGCAGCGGGTGTGATTAAATCGAGTGGTATATCATACAGAAATTTGGAAAGGATCAATTTATTGCTAAATACTGCAAATTTTTGTACTTTACTTTTAGGTATTGAAGTGAAGTATTTAGGTTCATAAACTTTGAATTTGGAATTATTTTCTACTGGTACTCTTTCAAATAATATTGCGCTAACCCCCTTGGGAAAATAAGTTAATTTTTCCGATAAAAATTCTTCTCCATTATATGTGAGTTCATACAAATGTTTGATGTCATTTATAATAAAACTGATAGATATTTCTGTCGGTTCATTTTTGGAATTTTCATCTAAAGCAAATGGTTCATATAGATATATCCCTTCACCTCCTTGATCTGCTGTCATGTTTGAGATCATAGACCTTAAGGCATAAAGTAATCGGATTATATTAGTTTTCCCAGAAGCATTTGCTCCGTAAATGATAGCAATTTTCAATAGCCTTTCTTCATCATTTTCTGATACTGGTGCAACAAAAACATTGTTTGATTTTGTTTCTGTTGAAGTGGCTACCATTGTAAAATTGCATCTATCTTTAAATGATCGATAGTTTTTAATTTGAATATCTAAAATCATGTTTTTGCATTTTATCTACAAAAAAACGGATTTAATTTGATAATACAAAGAATTACTTCTTAATTTTGTTCCTGCAGATTCAATTCACCCATGCAACTTTTTATTCTAAAATAGCTTTGTTATTCCATCCAATCTACTATTGGTTCTGGATATCTTACAAATTTGCCATTTTCTTTTACATACCAAATCACATCACCCGTACACCAACTTGTTCTTCTCATAACAGCTATTAGATTGTTGGCATAGCAAATATTGGTAATCAGCGGGAAAGATGTGAACCACCAATAGCCACCCCAATGACCATAATCGACCGGTATGTATTTTTCTAATTTTCCGACATTTCTCTTGTTGATTTTCGCAATTTTATTTCTTCTCTTCAGACCGCCGACAAATGTTGACAAGGTTTTATTGATATCCGAAGTCAGATATAATCCTCCGTGCGGCAGAATCGGTGTTATGCTGTCAACGATGTATTGATTATCTTTCATATCGGGAATGAAAGACGGGAAACCGAATTCATGTTTTGCCATTACCGTGTCAACATCAATATAGTATCTTTCGACTTTGATGTATTGCGGAAACACAAAGTATCGCGGTGAACCATCTTTTCCTGTCATCCAAAGCCGCCCTTCAAGTAGCATCGGTGCATACTCGGTACACACTATTTCGTCAATCAAACTATCATTTTTTGTTGCCTTTAATGCAATACTATCTGAATAGGCTTTCCAATCTAAGAAAAATTCACTTAGGTTCTTCTTTGTCAGTTCCGGATACTCTAAAAGAAATGACTGACCACTACAAACGAGAGTAGTTAAACCAAGGAATAATGTAGTGATTATTCTATTTTTCATCTCTATGCTATTGTTTAAGACATATAATCCATGATTAACGATTTGTTCTCCTCTAAACTCTTGCGAGAATCAATGTTCAGAGGACCAAGTGCGCGTACTCCTTTTTCACTTATATAAAAGGACGGATATTCGACTGTTATTCGGTATGGCTTACCCAGATAGTTCAGCGTTATTTTATACGCCTTGCTTGCACTGTCAAATTTAATACTCAGCATATCACATCCTTCCGGCAACTGCTTCTTTGCCTTGTTAATAACGCGACATTGCTTAAACCAATTCTCATATAAGAACATCCCATTTGAAATAATGAATACAATGAAAAAAAATTGTGTGCAGGGATAAATTCTCTCCATTGTTCTCTCTGCTATTCATGTTGCCATATTTTTAGTTGATTGCAAAGGTAAGAAATTTGCTTACATCTCTGCTTACATGAGGAGGGTGAAATCCACTAAAACTGCCAGAAATAAGAAAAGCACCTACAATCGTAAGTGCTTTAAAATGAGAGCGGAAAACGGGACTCAAACCCGCGACCCCCAGCTTGGAAGGCTAGTGCTCTATCGACTGAGCTATTTCCGCAGTATGTGGGGAGAGCAGGATTCGAACCTACGAAGACGATGTCAGCTGAGTTACAGTCAGCCCCAGTTGGCCACTTTGGTATCTCCCCTTTGTTCAAAGAACGGTTGCTTGTTTTAAGCGGGTACAAAGATAGGTAGTTTTGCGGAATTACCAAATATTACGTGGAAAAATCTTGAAAAAAATGTATTTCACGTGTAAAAGATACGAGGAGTTTTCGCTGCCGAAAACTCCTCGTTACATCTTATCGCCACTATGAGACCTATTTACGAGGACGATAAGTAATGTCAATGGTTTTTTCTTCATCGAAACCTTTGTACTTGATGTGTAGCTGTACGGAATCTGTTACCTCGTTAAACACTTCTTTTAGCGGGAAACTGACATAGCCGTATAGACTTTTGTTTTCCGGATCCTGGTAGGCATTATGCCTGAATTCTAACAGGGTTTTCCCGTCCGCTGTTAATTCTTCATGCTTCGTTAGGTTGACCATGTGTTCTTTAGCGCCTCCGGCATAGAAAAATCGGAAGGTGATAAAGTCGTGGGCAATCCAATATTCCGGCAATTCAATCTGATCTCTACCCAAGCTGTCACTAATCGCTTCGGTGTAAGGTACAATAGGTTTGGTAAGAAGTTTTTGCAGGTCGTTTACTCGCACGTAATGATCTACACTACTTCCCGGATTTGCATCTTGCAGGATGGTAAAATCCGCGTACACACGCATGTTATTTTCTAAGTAACGTGCCGGTACATTTGAAATGGATGGATACAGTACGGGACCTTTATCCAATATGATTTTGTAATCTTGATCACTTGTTTTTTCAATTGTACCGACTTCTAACCAGAATTTGTCCAGGCTATATCCGTCATTATTACAAGATGTAAAGGCGAATGCTGCCGAGAGCAAAAGAATAATTAGTGTCACTACTTTTTGATGCTTCATTTTAAACCCCTTTTTATTACTCGTTGTTTTTTATTTTCATTACTTAGATGGATTATAGCGTAAATGGTTGCGTCTAATAATGTTAAAAACAATAGAAAAAGGCTGCCACGGGGTTTGTGTGGTAGCCTTTTCCCATTGTTTTTACCGGGATTTATGAGTTTAGAAGAGAGTTTTTTTCAGTGAGAATAGGAATTCCAATCCCCCGTCTTTTCTATTTTTAGCCGAGATGTCTCCTTTGTGGAAAAGAATAGCATTTTTCACGATGGACAGGCCCAGGCCGGAACCTCCATTTTGTCTGCTACGTCCTTCGCATACCCGGTAAAAACGTTCGAAGATCCGGTTTAGATGATTTTCTTCTATTCCTTGGCCCGTGTCGTAGTAGGAGAAGTAGTAAAATTCGTTGTCTTCCATGTAGTTGTTTACCCCGATCGTGATGTTGTCTCCGGCGTAATTGATGGAATTTTCAATAAGATTCCGGAATATGGCGTAGACGAGCGTTTTATTTCCTTCAATAACAGTTTGAGGATTTATCTCGTTTTTCACGTTAATCCCGTGTGCTATGATCGGGTCATGCAAATCATCAATGGCTTCCTGCAACGAGTTGTAGACGTTTACTTGTTCTTTGTCGAAAAGTTCGGATGCCTCTTCTGTCTTGGTGATGAGGGCAATATCCCGGATTAAGTCAGACAGGCGTACGATTTGTGAATAAGTGCGTTCTAAAAAGAAGTGTTGCTTGTCGGGGGCAATATTCGGTTGTTCCAGAAGTGTCTCGACATAACCGCGAATGCTACTTACCGGAGTTTTTAGCTCGTGGGCGATGTTATTGGTCATCTCCTGTTTTAGGAGTCTGTTTTTCTCGTTGTCAGAGATGTTGTTTAGGGTGATTTCAAAGCTGTTGTCCGTGAAAATCAATAGCTTCACGGCAAAATGTTTGCCTCCTTTGCTGATCTTATTCTGGTACACGGGGATGTTGGCCGTATTCGGGTTTACAGGGGTGTTCTTTTGCAAGAATTCGTTCAGACCTTTGAAATCCGGTTGTTCCAGTAGTTTTTCAACTTTGAATGTCGGTTCGTCCAAAATGATATTCAGGTACTGGATGAAATGCGTGTTGGCATATATCTTTTCCCGGTTAGCGGAGAAAATGGCAATTCCTTCGTCAGAATAATGGAAATGACGGAGAAGTTTCTCCTGTTCCACGTTGATTTGCTTGTTGCTCTCTTCTAAAAGCTGGTAGTTGTGAATGATTTTTTCCCCGATCTCTCCCAGTTCCGTGTTCGGGAAACGGATGTTGTTGTAATTGATGTTGTGATTGTCGGCCGAAACGATAAAATCTTTCAGTCCGGAAATTGCTTTACCGAAACGGTCGGAGATATAAATCAGCGAGATCAGCGTGATAAAGAATAATAGCGTGATAAAATACAGGAATATGTTGTCCGTCTTTAAAAAGTTCTGAATCTCGATGTCGTAAGGAAGAGCCACCCGAATAAAATAATTCATGTAGTCTTTGGCAAAGTAATAGTATTCGACTCCGGTACTTTTAGAAAGCCGGATGGCAGTTCCTGTTTTTTGGATTAATGCCGTCTGGATTTCCGGGCGCTGTAAATGGTTTTCGATCTCTTGTTCCTTGTCGAGACTATTGTCATAAAGGACTTTACCATCATGATCTACTATTGTTAATCGTAAATTGGAGGGCATAAGTACGAGTACATTCTTTAAAGAATCCATTTGCCCGCTGTTTATCAGATGATATTGTTGAACATAGTGGGCAATGATGTCGGAATAATCGTCCAGCGTGGTGCGCAAGGTCTCCGTTTTGTAGGCTTTTTCCCGGTTCTGTTGGAAAAAGGTAATG
>ERZ779869.2609-NODE-2609-length-14657-cov-15.742570_pt1 | contig 14657 bp, 29 predicted proteins | sample MGYA00511557_ERZ779869 | MGnify/ENA primary metagenome ERZ779869 (study PRJEB29588, sample SAMEA2154620) | human gut metagenome | biome: human gut; feature: human-associated habitat; material: faeces | place: Denmark | collected 2008/2010 ...
TTTTGTTTGCAATTTGATATAATTATATTGTAAGAAAGTTAAAGAAAAGAAGTAATTAACTGCTTACAAAAAAAATGGAAAGTAAAAGGGTTTTATATCTCACTTGTTTAGTAGTAAAAAACGGGTTTTGGTTTTACTAAATAAAAAGGAGGTTAAAAAGATGAGAATAAAACCGAACTATAAAAACATAATGATATTAATAATTATGATCATGTTAATTACATTCGTAATGTATGATTATATAAGAATAATAAAAGGCTATCAATTTACATTATTTGGATTAATAACAAATATAATAATGATAGCCACAATAATAAAAATAAATAGTTATATAAATATCTATACAACAAAAAAAGAGTTAAAAAGAAATATAAGCCACCAAGCGAAATAACTTTTTAAACTCTCTACTACATACAAAAAGATTATAAAATCCCTTTGCTCTTCCATTATATAAAAAAATAAAATAAAAGTCAAGTACTAAAATAAGAAAATTAAAAAATGTACTTGCAGAATGGGAGAAATAAAAAAATGAATAGTAAAGAAATTAAAAAATATTTAAAAGAAAATGGAATTAATACCAAAAACATTAGCATAAAAGGTTCTAACTGCGGTTATAGTGAAAGTTACAATATCACTATAAAAGATATAAACATAGATATTGAAAAAGTAAGAAAATTAGTTCAAAAGCTTGAAAGTTATGAAAGAGATGAAAGAACTGGCGAAATCTTAGAGGGTGGAAATACTTATATATTTGTAAATTATGATTATAACACTTTAAAATTAGCAAATGAAAAATATAATAATATTGTATTAGATATTATTAATAAAAAATTAAAACAACATTGTCAAACTGATATTGATGCTTGGAATAATGGCAATGGTGCTGTTAGAATTAGTGAAAGTATTATAATATACAAAGATGGAAGCACTTACGAAGTAAGAGAAAGCAAAAGTTATAAAACTTTAAGAACTGGAATTGATTACATCGCCGAAAAACTTATCCAATTAGGGAAATTAAACGAAGTTGTAAAGGGGGTTGAATAACATGAGCAAAGAAGAATTAAAAAGTTTTTCTGTAGGTGTGTTGCTCGCTGTTTCTGATTATGAATTGCTGCAATTATTAGAGTTTTTTACAGATGATTTGATTAATCGCATAAAGTACAATCTTGAAACCGAAGAAGATAAAAAGCAATTTGAAGAACTTGAAAAAATACAAAATGATTTTAGAAAAATGTTGAAAGGAAATGATATACGATATGAATAATTTAGAGAAATTAAAAAAGATTAAAATTGAACTTATACAAATAATAAATGGCATAAATATTGATGATAACGATGACTTTTACATGCTAGATAAAAAAGAAAATAATATAATTAAGGTTGACGATTTAGAAAGCTTAACAAGTGCGGTTGATACTATAGAAAATATAATTGAAATAAATGAGGTGGAATAAATGAATGATCAAACAAATTATTATGCTTATTTTAGAGTATCAACAAATAAACAAAAAATCGATAGACAAAAAGACGCATTAAAAGAATGGCAAAAAGAAAATAATGTTGAAATAATAGAAAAAAATATTTTTACTGATTATTATACAGGTAAGACATTTAACAGAGAAAATTACAATAAATTAATAAAAACAATTAAACCAAATGATTATTTAATTGTAAAAGAAGTCGATAGACTTGGTCGTAATTGGGATGGTATAAAAGAAGAATGGAAAAGATTACACGACAATAATATTAATATAATCATTATTGACTTACCCATCCTAAGCGACACATTACCAGGGCAAAAAAGCCCGCTCGATACATTAGAAACAAAACTGATTAAAATGCAGTTACTAGAATTAATGTGTTATTCAGCACAAAAAGAAAGGCAAAAAATAGCAGAAAGAACAAAAGAAGGACTAAAAGCTACTAGAGAAAGAGGTACAAGACTGGGAAAACCAAAAGGAAAATATAACACTAAAGAAAACTTTATAAATACACTTGAAAAAATGATAAACGAAGATATTGGGCAAGATAAAGCTACCTTATACACAAGGTACCCGGTAAAATCATTTAAAAATGACCTAAAAAAATGTTATAATAAATATAACACTAAAAATTATCAAGAAATACTAAACAAAATCAAGGAGGATACAACCGAATGGGAACAATTCTAATAATAATACTAGCTGTTTGGTGTGGTCTTTGTGACTTTACAAAAAAACAAAAATAAAAAAAACATAAAAACAATTGAAGATTATTAAAAGCCTTATGGCTTTTTTTATTTTACTTTATTATCATATTATTTTTTTGACTTTTACATTTATCATTTAGAGCCATTTAAAACCACTCTAAGACACTTTTTATGTTTCTAATATATTTATACTATCTTACTATTTATCGACGAAAAATAGTTATAAAATTAAGTCATATTAATAAATAAGACACAACAAAAAGAGATGTATAAATACACCTTTTTTGTCAATTGAATTATTAATTGGATGAGAAAACTTCTTCCAGCCCTGCAATCAAAAATCTTTTTCCTGGGCACTCTTTTTTAAATCACAAAAATCTTTTTCCATAGTATGTTTTACTCTATCTTTTTCCTCTGCTCTTTTGCTATTATTAAATCTTTCTATAGTGCCTACAAGATAACCTGTTATCCTTCTAATCCTCTCAAAACCTATTCCCTCTCCTACTTTTTTATCTTTATTCATTAATCTTTTTTCACCTCTTCATATTCAGCATCAATTATTGTTCCTTCTTTTTTCAAAGCATTTAATTGATTTTGTATTTCTTCTATATTAGTTTCTTTTTTATGCTCAATAATAACCGGTGCTGATGCTTCTACAAATCCATGTTGTGATTTTAATGTGAACATACTAGATATTTCTCTTAACTCGCCTAATTGTGCTGATGTAAGCACTGATGTAGTAATATAATCATCTATAAGACCCATTATATCCATTTTTTCAGGATCTACCATATAATTATCATATGTTTTTCTAGATATTCCCAATAAAGCACAAAATGAACCTTTACTAGGTGGGTACTTGCATATTGTGTTAATTTTAGCTATCATTTCCATATAAATATTTAATGCTTCGCCTAGTTCGTATGATGTATATGATTTATTTTGAATTATTGCTATATCAGATGTACTTCTTTTAGTAATTAGTGGTAATATTTGAGAAACTGTTAGTCCATTATTTTGAGAAACTTTTTCCTTAATAACTTCTGCTACTTCATTCATTTTATTTCTAATACTTGGTAATAATAAATCTTTTGTTTCTTCTCTTATTTGATTTACAAGTTGTTCTTTTTCTTGTATTTTTTTATCTCTATTTCCATTAAATTTTTGTTGTCTTTTTAATTCCGAAACTTCACTCTTAATCCTTTTCCCAGTTGCCATTTAATTTACCTCTCTTATCTCTTTCTTTCCCAGACTGGAATTCAACATATTCCCATAAATCTTTTTCCAGCCTATGATAATAATCTAATTCATTAGAATTATATATATCAAATAGCCACAAAATATAATCATCAAAGAACTCAAAATTAACTTTAAACAATTTATATTTTTTATTGACAAATGATAAAAAAGTTCTATCGTATTTACTTATATATCCCATCATCGTTTTCTCTCAATTCTTCAAGTAATATATTTTGAGGTCTATCATAACTATTTATATATATTGGTATAGTGTCGTCTGCTTTGATTAGCAAAACAGCATAATATCTTAGGTCATCTATCAATTTTTTTAAATCTTTTACTTTACGATAACCGTCATATCCTTGCGCAAGATCATAAATAAGCTCAGCATATTTATTTTTTATATCTATTTCTCTCTTTAACCTTTTTTCATTTCTTGTTATCATCGATATCACCATTATTTATTTTTTCTAAAGCATCAATCCATTCTATTATCTCAAATGGTATATTTTTAAATTCTTCTTCCGGACATTCTTTTAATTTTAATAGAGATAATTGTTGTCTAATATGAAATATTATTCTATATAATGTATCTGTTTTTTGTTTCTCATTTTGTAATAAGCCCCAAACTTGTTTATTTAATTCTTTTTGTTTATTTAAATCTCTTAATAAATTTTTATTAATACCTTGACTTATACAATAGCAACACATTCCAGTAAATGTTGTTATTAATATTGCTTCAATTACTATTTTCATTAAATCACCCTTTCAATTATTTCTTTTATAAATTTATTAATATCAAAACAACTGTTAATTTTTTTCTTTTCTACGCATATTTTTATACCATTTTCTCGCAAATAATCTATTGATATAGACTTTCTATCAGTCGTGTCATAAAACTCTTTAAATTGGCTTATTTCAATAAAATAACACTCTGATAATTCACTAAATTCAATTACTAATCCACATATTGTATTAGCATAAACACTTGCCCACAATAAATCTTTAATTTGATGTTCCTTTATATTGTTAAACGGCAAACTTTTCCCTTTTGTAGATTTTAATTCAAGTAAATATAAATAGTCTCCATCAAACATCAAACAATCACATATATTTGTTTGTTGAAATCTAACTTTATCATTTCCACCCCAACTTGAAGAACCATCTCTAAATCTATAATAAAATATATCTTTTGGAATACTATTCTTCCAATTTTGCTCAAATCTTTTTCCTGAATTAATCTTAGTCATCTTCAATCCAATCAGTTTTTTTAAATATATATTTATTAAAATTCGTATAATGATTATTCATAAACATTTTATACATACTATCTTTAATACATTTTTCACAGAATTGTTTATATTTTAGGTTGTCTTGGTATCTTTCTTTTGTATAATTAACTTCTAAATATAGTTCATCTTCTTTTATCTCTTTTCCGCAACAATCACATTTCATTCCAATAATCTTGTAGAATTTCTTGTTAATTTCATTTATTTTTTTATATTCTTTTATTTCCATTTCATCATCCTTTTTGTATATTCTTCTTTTATCAATATTTTTCCTTTTTTATTTCTATCTGAACAATGTTCTCGTTCAAAAAATGTTAAACAATCATCTATATATCTGATATTCTCCATATCTAAATATCCCTTAACATTTTCATCTATCATTTCACTTGTTATTGCTAAAAATATATCATAATCAATTCTTTCAATAAGGTGAAGATAATCATGTGAAGTAAGTTGATTTAATATTGCACCATTCCAATATAAATAACCTTCTCCCAAGCCATACAATTTGCAATCTCTATGAGGTATAATTAAATGATGAAAAGACAAACTTTCTTTTTTCTTTACTTCATAACCCATAAAGTCCATTCCCAATTTCATTATTTTGAAGTTTTTAATCATTTGTTTAGTTGTTTCTTTCATATATCCACCTATGTAAAAAGAGAGAATTATAATATTCTCCCTTCTAATCTTTGTATTTGGTACTCGTTAAGAGATTCGAACTCTTGTTGTACGATAGAAAGTCGTATGGCTTAACCACTTGCCTAAACGAGCATATAAAAGCAATATAAATAATAGACTTTATCCAGCATGCCTTAGCCTACCTATGATTACCGCTTAATTAAATGTGGTCTTTTATATATTGCTATTTTTGAAACAACAAGCCAAATAGATAGCATCTATTCAACTCCGAGTAGTCATCCTCGCATTTCATTATACTTTAACAAGTACTATACTGATGATGTTCGCTTTCTATTCCTCATCGGCCGAATTCTTTGAAATAGAGGCATTTTTAAGTACATCATCAGTATACTACCTACTAGAGATAGATAACATTATAAACTTTAAATTATGTTAGGGGTATGTTATCCAAATACACTTCACATACACCAAAAATAATAACAAAATCTTCTAATGTGTCAAATTGTACTCAATTATTACATTTTTGGTAAGTGGTTGGGCTCGAACCAACATTCAATTTTAGGTTGACAGCCTATTATCTACTCATAAGGTCACCCAGAGTAGCCCCAAGATAAATATAATTATTTCTTTTATAAGCACCAATAGAATAAATATAAAGGGTCCACCATTCCCTGCGTCTTAGTTTTTTCTATGGCTACAAATGAACCATCAAGACTTTTTAAACCATAAATTAATATGTTAAAACTTGTACGATTTTTTATATATTTATCCTATTGCTATCTATAAATAACATTATTAATATTCTTTGACAATTTTGTTAAATAGTGTTTCTCACACTAATTTATTATGAACAATTATTATTCAGTCAATGGCAAGTATCAGTCCTGATAAGGAGCGACCTTATTTCCTCTGATACCCAGTATAAATACCCAAGACCATACTAGATTCATTACTAGCATTTTTCACACACATTAGGTTAATTTTCAATTTAAAGAAGTCTTTTTCTTTTATCCTTGTTAACTATTTATTCCATTTGCGAATTGCAGAAAATTGTGCTACTCAAACCAGGCACTAGTCTTATACACATATTTCTATGTTTCACTGCAACAACCGGTTTATGGTGTCTTACTTTCACTCCATATCACCACAATATAGTATTACTTGCAAGTTATCAGTCTATTTTCTATAGAAAGTTATGATTACCGACGACTAGACCTCTGTACTTTATAACATTTCATAACAAACTACTATTATCTCTTTCCCTACATTTTGTAAGTCCTAGTCTTTTAAACGAGTTTCCTCTCAACCTACTCAATCCATCGTAAATTCGCACTCACGACTAATAAGCACGAGATAGTATCCATACTACATTGCATTGTAGTCTGTCATATGGTTTATTTAACAAAATTGTCAAAGAATATTAATTTGGTTGCTCTCCCTAGATTCGAACTAGGACATCACAGGTTCAAAGCCTGTTGTCTTACCTTTTGACTAGAGAGCAATAATTAAGGAAGTATGAAAGGAGACAATACTTCCTTTTCTAAAGGAGGCTGTGATTCTTTATCACAATTATAATATAACATTTTAATTTTAGTTATTTCACTATTGTTTTATTATTTTTTTCATATTTTTATAATATATTTTCCACAGCCTATCTACACTAGATGGTTTCACATCTTTTTGATAGTTTTCTTCTGCCACTTCTGCTATAGCTTTAGAAGGATTTTTGCCTTCTAACAATTTTAAATATATTCTATATTCTATTTTTGTATTTGATAATTTTGATAAATTTTCTTTACATTTATTTATTAATAAAGTTTTTTCGTATATTTTCTTTTCAATATGTTCATTGTTGCTATCACCCTTAATGTCCTTTAACATATCAATTTCTATTTTCAAGTCATTAATATAAGGTATGCAATCCATTATCTTATTCTCCTTCTTTTATTTCTTTTTTAGGCCTTCCTACTTTTTTCTTAGTGTTAACAGTATTAATCTTTTCCATTGTATCATCGGTGATTTTTCTGTTTTTATAATTCTTGCTATCACCAGTTTGTTCTTCGATTTTTTTTAGCCCTTGTATCAAAAATTCTCTATTTGTTTTTTCTTGTAATTTTTGTCTATTATTTTTTAAATATATATTTAATGCAAGATCATTTTTTATTTTCCGTCTTTTAAGAAGATTACTTTGGAATTCATTAAAAAGAACTGTTAAATTTATATTTCTTAAATCATTGTTTTCTATGATATGCTCTAAATCACTTGTCACTAAATCACACTCGGAAAGTTTGTCATTTAAACCTTCTAGATAATCATCTGTTTTATTCAAAATTGAAATCGCTTCAATAACGTTTTCAATTATATTTATTTCCTTTTCCATAATACCTCCCATATAAATTATTCAAATGGCAAGTCTATATCATCAAGGCTTATTTCTTGTTCTGTTTCTATTTTTTCGCCAAATGTTGCATATGGATCTGATGATTGTTCTGTAGTATTTTCTTTTTTACTAACAAGTCTTTCTAATAATTCAACATTGTTGCATACAACTTCTGTAACATATCTTTTTGTTCCATCTGCTACATCATAATCTCTTGTTTGTATTCTTCCTTCTACTGCTATTTTCATGCCTTTATGAGCATATTTTTGCATATATTCTGCTGTATTACCCCAAACTACAATATTTACAAATTCACTATCATATTCGCCGTTTGTATTTTTAAAATCATTTCTGATAGCAATACTATTTTGTAATACATATTTACCACTATTAGTGCTTTTTAATTCTATATCTTTGCATAAGTTTCCTATGCCGACAAACCTATTCATCTAATCTCAACTCCTTTAATATGTATTTCTTGTTTGCTTCCATACCGTTATACATAGCTTCTTTTTCAAAATAAGGCAAATTAATAATTTCATAATTATCCAGTTCAATAGAAATATAATAAGTTCCGTCATACCATGCTACTTTAGAAATATGGCTGATTCTATTTTTAAACGGTCTAACAACTGCTGATAAGTACTCTTTCTCTTCTTTATCTAATATTTCTCTTTCTACTATATAACCATTTTCTACTTCTATTGTTCCTGTGTAATCATTTGGTAGTGTTTTGAAGAATGTTTTATTTTCTTTTACTAATTCAAGTCCTCTTTTATCTATTATATATACTTGTTTTGTTTTAATATCTTGTATTAGGTATAAATCAATGTTAAACCAAATATGTGGTGCTTTTGCTCTTATTATATATTCATTATTTTTATAGGGAATTTCTCCTCTATTCCATTCTTTCTTATATTGCATAGCATACTTATTTACCCATGTATCATATGTTGAATATGTATATCCATTATTTATTACTTTAACTTTATTTCCCAATTTAAATTTCATTATTTAATCACCAATTTACCTTTCTTATCAATAATTCCATATCTAGTTAGTATTTCTTCTACTTCTTCTTTAGTTTTAGCAATTCCAACATGTGCTTTTACTGTTTTAACTAAATCATTCACTTCATCTAATTTATTTTCTTTTTCATCCATTAATTTATAATAATCATCATTACGAAAATTTTTATTTGTATAATATTTTACTTCACTTGGACCACCAGTTATTCTTAATTGCATGTCAGCATCATCAATCATATCTTGATTAATTAAAATTTCGTTTTTTATTTCATCTGCAAATTGAGATAAATATAATTCATCACAATCTTTTTCAAATTTTTCTACTAATTCGTTATATTTATTAATAACATCACATTTTTTTCTTAATTCCTCTACTTTTTCTTTTGTTTCTTTTTCAATATTTTCTTTATGCTTATTAGCATATAAATCAATTAAATTCATACTTTCTAACATTTTATTTCCTTCTTTCTTTATCATTGGATTTTCTTTATTCCATATTCCCAAACAAAATTTTTCATATAATTCTTCATTTGAAAGTCGACAAGTTGTTGGGCGATTTATGTCATCTACTCTTATTACTACTTTGCCGCCTCTAAATCCACCATTCATTATTTCCAAACCTCTTTTTTTATTAAGTTAAAATTACATGGTTCTATACATTCAATAACTTCTTTAAAATCTTCTTTTGCTTGACTGTCTAATTGGTTATTATATTTATCAAACCATTCTTTAAAGTCTTTATAATCGCTATATTCATAATCATACCAAGCATCATCAATCTTATCTCTGCTATCTTTTTCTTTTTTTACTTCTTCAATAACACTTGATGAACATGTCAACTGTGAGTTTAATATATCTGCATATATTTTTTTAGGTACTTCTTTTATTTCCTTATCTGTTTTTCTTCCAACATATTCAATCAAATCAGTACTTTTTTCATTAATAACAATATCATCATCTTTGATGTCAAACCTTTCCATTAAGTGTTTTGCATATTTTTCTTTGAAATTATCATCAAGTTCAATATTTGCATCTTTGATATATTCTCCATCGCGACCTGTTCCATCAATAACTTCATCAACAAATGCAAAATTATCTATACAACAAGCAACTGATAATGCTGTTAATCTTTTTAATTCGTAAATATTTATCGATTTTCTATCTCTATCAAGTGACACATAGCAAGGTTTAAAATTGTAACCATAGTCAAAATTATCGTCTTCATATACTGGCAAACCATCAACAAATACTTTTCCTTTATAATCAGAATCTGTTAATATTTCACCATAACTTGTTTGAATTGAATTATAGGCTTGTCCGTTTAAGCCCAAAAACTCATTTTCTAATTCATTTAATTCACTGCTATTAAATCCTGATATTTCAAATGTTAAATCATTACCATTTCCATCTGTTTCAGTAATACACAATACTTCACATTCAAAATTATCTGAATATTCAAAACTTGGTGTCCAATTCTTACTACCATTTTTAATAAATACTTCTTTGTCTTCACGAAGTAATACTAATAGTGCTAGTTTGTATCCTTCCCCAAATTGACCTATCTTATCCAAATCATCTCTTTTAGATGTATTTCCTAAAAGCAATGTAGAACTTGGTATTGATGTATTTTTATTTGTAATAGTAATAGTTCCAGAAGATTTATCTATATCAATAACATCTTCTCCATTACTATCTTTGGCATTTTGTAGTAATTCTCTTATTGCTTCTTCAATTCCCCAACTAGATACATAATTTCTTGATAAACTTAACTCATACTTTTTCATCGAATTTCCTCCAAAACCATGCCTTTTTCAATTAATCTATTTATCGTTGGTATTCCAGTTTCTATTCCATTAATCAATGGATAATAAGCATTTAAACTTTGATTATCACCACTTCTACGCCATGTTAATTCCAATGCAATTTCTACAATATCTCCAACCTTTATATTTTCCCAAGCCATTGCTTTTGTTTTTGGTATTTGCTTTACTAAATATTTATTTTTTAATATGATACCTGTTTCAATCATTATTCATCACCTCTTTTTTAAATATATCTAGTTTTAAGTATTTTCTTACTTCTTTGTCTAATTCTGGTAATGTTTTATGCTTTTTGATTTTATTAACATCAATCTTATTTTCAAATAATTTATGATATTCTTCTTCCAATAAATCAATCATTATTGTATTTTTATCTTTATCTATTATTAATACAGTTATCATTTGTTTCTCCCTTCATATATTTTTCTTGATAATATGGGCAAAATTTGCAACACGAACAATATTCAAGACATTTTTTATCTTCACCCAATCGTTCTTGTATTTCATAAACATTAGGATAATCTTTTTCTAAATTATCTAAATGTTTTTGTGCTTCTTCTAATGTTTCATGTATTTTTGTTGCTCTCTTATTGCCTTTTTTTATAACTATATATTTATTTCCATCATTCCATCTTTCTTCCATACTACACATAGGAAGTTCTTGATCTGGAACATCTTCATATTTTTTTAATTCTAAAAATCTATTTTTTATAAATTCTTCTATTTCTTTAAAATCTTTATCACAAAATTTAAATTGTATTTTTTGAACTTGAAATTGTGGATAATCCTTATCAAATTTTGCTTTTGATTTTTGCCAATCTCTCAACAAAGCAATTATTTCTCCTTTGTCAATTTCAAATCCTAATTTTCTAAATAACCAAGCATAAATCAATAATTGCAGCCTGTAATCTTCAAAATCTTTTTTTACTACTTTAAATGAACTTGTAGTTTTATAATCTATAATTGTTTTAGTTGCTATATCTACCAAATCTGCTTTACCACTTAGGAAATAACCTTTTAACTCATCACAAATTACCTCTAAATCTTGTTTTAAATATTCTTCTTTAAATTGATTATCATTTTCCTTTGAATTTTCTAGTATTGAATGAAATGCTGTTCCAAATAATGCCCATATCAACTCACTACAATCTTGTTCAATCTCGTCATTGTATCTTCTCTTTAAGATGACTTGTCTAATAGAATTAAGAATAGTAGTAACTGAATATTGATGTGGTTTTGGTTGATAATCACTTTTTAAAGCATTATATATTGGTTCTGGCAAATTCATCTTATTTGTTAAAGCCATTATTCACCAACTTTTGCTTTCAATTGTTTTATCAACGATGTGCCTTGTGCTTTTGTCAATTTGCTTGGCATTTCTTTAGATGATGCTATACCCAGCTTTTTATATACTGCTTTCTTTAATTCTTCGTGATCTTTAAGCAATATTCTTATTGCAGTAACTTGCCCTTCTTCTATCATTTCTACTGGCTTATCCATTTTCTTTATTTCTTCCTTTTTAGCAGTTGTTTTGGGATAACCATAGCTAAATACAATATTTCCTTTACTATCTACTATTTTTATTTTTTCTATTTTTTCTGTTTCTTCATTTGTAGATATTTCAGCAACTGTAAACTTTTCATATTTATTAACTAAATCGTATTTACCTTTATCATTTTTCTTTGTAGGTACACTAGCGAAATAAAATATTCTTGTATATAATTCTCTACCTATACCAACATTGAAACCAGCTCTTTTAAATGCATCGCTTGCTTCACCTTTTTCCTTTTCGCTAAAAGATTCTGTTCCACAATCGCATTTATCAATCCATTGTTGTTTTTCATCATCATAAATTGATATTGTACAAAATAAATTTCCTTTGATTTCTTCATATCTATTTTCCCAACCAAATATTCCAAATGTTTCATCAAGTATTCTTTTATCACATCTGCTATCTTTGTAAAGAAGTAATTGTGCACCTTTTTCTGTGACTTGTTGAACACGGATTTCTATTTCTTCCGGTTTTAAACTTCTTATCTTCTTTTCCATTTTTACACCTCTTCCTTTTTGTATTGATATAATTTGTAATATTTACCATTTGATTTATCTAATTTTCTATTATCTCTAATACCACTTGTAACCTTTGAAAAGAAACTATCTATACATTTTTTGGTAGTATTAAAATAATTTGCACATTCTTGTCTATTTTCAAAAACAGTTATTAGATTATCTTTATCATCATACATAGCAATAAACATTAGACATCACCTTTTTCATTTAATTTTATAAATTTTTGCACTAATTTTAATAAATCTATTTTTGTTATTTTTACATACTGAGTTTTATTTGTTTTCTTTTGCTCGAAACTTGTTTTAATAATTTCTTTTGTCAACCAATCATAACTATATTCAATATTTTCAGATAAGTCATTTTTCATTTTGCCATTTTCCTAATTTCATATAGATAACTATTTAGTATTTCCATAGTAATTGATATTTCCTCAATTTCTACTTGAGTTTTTGGTGAAAGACCCTTTTTGTATTTTGCTAAATATTTTAGACATCTTTCGATGACGATTTCTTTGGTTTGCATTTTTTCTCTTTCGGTATTTCAGGCATTTCACTTTTTAATTCTTCTATTTTCTCTTTTGATATTTTGTTTGGTTCAATTTGCTTTTTTATTACTGTTTTTAATTTTCTTATTTCTTTTACTAGTCTTTCATTTTCTGCTTCTAGCATTTTATTTTTTCGATCTATATCTGTAGCTATACCAGTTGCTTTTTGAAAGTTTTCTATTAATTTTTCATAATTATTTCTTAATTCTCTATATTTTCTGAAAGCCATTAAAAACTCAAAGTTTTTTTCTTCTTCAAAATATATTTTTTTTGTTTTTTTCATATAATTTCTCCTTTTTCAAAATCTATTTTGTAATTATTTTTGTTTCCAAATGTCTTATCACAATCAAATGCTTTTTTTAACATATTAAAAGCTCTTTTTTTGTAATCATTAATTGCTATTCTTGCTTCTTCGTAATCTTTGGTTGCTTTATACCCTAGTGAATTAGAATGTGTAATATAGAAATCTACTTCACCATCAACAAATCTTTTATTCCAATTTTCTACTTCTTTTCTCCACTCTCTTGAAGATACATTTATTCCCCATTCTCTATGAAGTTCAAATAATATTTTTTTTTGTTTTTTCCATTGCGTCAAATCAATTTTTTCAATTAGCATTATTTTAATTCACCATCCTTTTACATTCGTAAGGTTATCTGCTTAATATTTCTGTGTTGATCTTGCTTTTCTAAAATATTAAGTATTGTATTTTTCTCTTGAATGCAATTTTTCTTAGATAATATATTTACAAATTCATAATACTTATCCCAAAATACTTCATCCGATAATTCACTGAGTATTTCTACATCTGTTTCTTTATCAAAATATTTTTTTCTCATTGTGATTATATATCTTGTCGATAAACATCTGTCATAGTGCTTTCCTTCTAAATCTTCCACATCCATACAACATCCACATAAAGGGCACTCTATTTTAACTATTCCAGCATTTTGCTTTTCTCTGTTAGTTTTTAAATATTTAATCAAATAATATGGATTAGGTATTTTCCCTTCATTATCTAAGTCTTTTAGATATTTGTCTAATTTTTCGCTTACATCATAATATTCATAAGGCCCTAAAACTTTAAACCATTCTTGATAAACTAAATCGGTGATAGTAAAGTTTTGTCTATATACCTTTACTTTATCCACAATTTTAGCATTTTCTTCTCTAGTCATTTTCTTCTCCCCTTAAAAATCTTTCTCTGGCTTCACTTTGTTCTTTAATAGCTTTTGATTGATAGGTCTGAATTTCTTTGCTCTTTTCTTCTTGATTTTTTTCCCAAGTTCTAATGGCGGCCTTCCAATCTTTCATGGAATTTTTCCCAACCTTCCAACCATTCGATTCATAATAGTCAATAAATTTTTCAGCATTAATATTGTTTTTTCTTTCTAGACAATATTGTTTTACTTCTTCTAATTTTGGCTTTTTAAAGATTTTCTTTGTAAATAATAATT
>ERZ779869.2615-NODE-2615-length-14633-cov-2.972356_pt1 | contig 14633 bp, 14 predicted proteins | sample MGYA00511557_ERZ779869 | MGnify/ENA primary metagenome ERZ779869 (study PRJEB29588, sample SAMEA2154620) | human gut metagenome | biome: human gut; feature: human-associated habitat; material: faeces | place: Denmark | collected 2008/2010 ...
GCAGGTCTTTCAAAGTAATGTATAATAAGAAAGAACATAAAAGGAGCCTGCGGAGTTTGGTCCGGCGACGAAACCATTGCACCTAAGGGCTTTCGTAACCTTCAAGGGCAGAAACAAATTTTTTGGTTTAAACCCTGCAAAAAAGTAGCTTTTGCATGAATCCTGTGGTAAAATAGTCATATGATGGTGGCAATTTGAACAAAAACCACACGATATTTTAAAGGAGGATGTGCGAATGACTCAAAAAGAACAGAAAAATCAAATCAAAAATCTGTTGGCATGTGCAGAGCGTTTGTTATGCTGTATGACAGAAGTACAGCAGGATATGGACGAAGCAGCAAAGTCAATTAAACAGCAAAAATTACTTTCAGATGAAATCGCGTCAAAACTTGAGAATAAATTAAAAGAATTGCGGGAAGAGACAAAAAATTATACAGATATTTGTGGCGAGACAGGGATAAAAAATCTTATGGAATCTTCTATGTCAGAGGCAAAGAATGTTTTAACAGAACAGCTGCAGCTGATTGAGAAAGAGGAGAGAAGGCTTGCGTATAAGCGTTTTAAGTCCCTGCAGTCGCTAGATCCAGATACAAATGAGCATATTTCGTCATATAAGAATGATCTTAAGGAATTATTGGATGCATATGAAAAAGCACCGTCAGATGAAAAGATAGAGAAAAAATTAGATGCTTATAGTACATTCATGCAGGCACTTGATGAGACAGACAGCGCCAAAGTTATAGCATATATTCTGGAACTGTCGTCTGTATTTGATAATCAGCTGCTTGGAAAGGCATTTGTGGCAAGAACGATTAAAGAAGCATCAAATGAAAGCGATCAGACTGACATTGTAGTGGAAGAAAGTAACGATAAGCCTGCGAAAGATAACGAAGCAATTGAAGATGCGCAGCTTCTATCAGAGATTGCGGCAGCAAAGCAGCTTCCATTTATTCGTGATGAGGATGTGGCTTGCTATACACTTGAGATTGAAAAAGGAAAAGAAGAGAAAAAAGTTGGAACAAAGAGCTTTTTAAACGAAATTCGTGCAAAGTTTGCAACGGAAAATGGATTGGTTTTAACATGTCTTGATACGTTTGGTGTGCTTTCCATTCAGTTTCTGGCACTCGCAACGAAGAAATCCATGATCACACTCGAAATGTCATTTCGCTACTTATTTGAAAAAGGATATATCAGAATTTATAAAATTCCTGGATTGGATTCTTTTTATTCCCTTTCAGCAAAGGCATGGAAAGCAATGCAGTCAAGAGAAGCACGCAATTATTTAAAAATAAAAGGTATTGTTTATGATAATCAGGCAAAAAATGAAATGAATCTTGATGTGGATGAGGAATCTGTCAATGCAGCATTTGCAAGGATTGCTTATCTGCGTTTGCTGAATACATTTTATGAGATTATTCAGCCAAATACCTCAATGAAGGAAGCAGTTTTTGATGAGTGTTTTGTGGCTGTATTAAAGGATACATCTTCCATAATTATGATTGGTATTTTCTGGAGCTTAAAGGGAAGTAAGGATGAAGATATTCTTCTTGAAAATATTCGAGAGAGCGTAAATTATGGCACTGATTACGTTATTGTTGCCGGACTAAACAGGGATTATGCAGTTTGTAATGCCGATTATGTAGTAAAAGAAATGACATTTGATCCAAAGTGTGTAATCTGCTACGATTTGCTAAAAAACGAATATTTTGAGTATGTGTCAAATGATCCGTTCTCTCCAAAGAAGCTGTTAGAAAAGAAGGAAAATCAATCAGAAGATCAGTTAGAGTGTCAGCCAGAAAGTCAATTTGAAGATCAATTACCAGATCAGTTAGCAGACTCTTCAAAAGATGAAATACAAAATGCCTGCATGATGATTGTGGAAGAAAAAACTTACTGTGCTACAGCTTATCTCGATGCTGTAAAGGATACAAATGAACAATATAAAATGCTGTATGAGCAGTTAGCTTACGCAGTCAATGATCCTAAAATGAGATGCTCCTATGATTCTCATAAAATCTTTGCAATGTATCCGCAGAATGAGGATATATTGACAAATTATCTTATGCTGTCTACCTGCCTTCGCAATTTCTTTATGAACCATATTGAATATGATTATGAAATGAAGGCATTATATGAGAACATGAAGAGTATTCCTATGACACAGGCTTATCCTGAGCTGATGAGCGCAGCATATCGCATGGTGCAGTTTAAGGGAAAATTCCATAAGGGAATTGATTGCTACGCCGATTATCGCCTAAGGGATCAGATGAAAATTGAACACCGACTGGAAAATCTGGCAGTGCGTGCAAAGGGATATTATGAAACATACGTGTTAGGTCAGCCTAAAAATCATAAAAACGTAAAGCGCTTTGTTGATACATGGAAATTAGTTTTTGCTGAGGATGGTGAGATGGCATCATATCTTCAGGCAATCATGAATGGTGAATATGAGTATGCGAGTCTGTTTCGTGTAAATTTGCTTATTAATTTTATTAGTGATGGCTGTACAGCCGAATATTCAAATCTTAACCGTGAAAAGTTAGGAAACTATATTAATGACTGTTGGGACAAATCAAAGACGAATGGCGGAACCAAATTTAAGACTAGCAATCTTATGAGTGACCTTAGAAATAACCTGACAAATGCTATGGAAAAGGTTATTGGGATTACATGTGAGTGGATTGATCTGGCATCTGGACGCAGCCGTTCTGAAAATGATGCAGGTGAAAAGCGCTACCGTGAGATAAAAAGTGATCTTAGGGAAGAATTAAAAGCTGCTGAAAAAATCGTTCAAAAGAAGGAAACAGCAGAAGATATTTATGTGCAGGCAGGAAAAGCTGTGCTAGCGCAGACAATAAAAGAGCTTCTGGCAAGATTGGATGGCCGTTACAAGGAAGAATCTCATAAATATTTTTACATGGATTTTTTGAGAGGAAGCGAGGTACTTTTAGACGAGGAATATTTCCCAGACAAGCGAGGAAATTTTGCTGATTTTGAGAAATTGTCACTTCCAGCTCGTATTTTGCGTCATTCTAAGCTTGAGCTTTTAAGTTTTGAGGAAAAGCTTGAGCATATTTTCAAGGAATATGGAGACGACTACGGAGCAGCAGAACAGATTTTAGATTATATGCAAAAAAATAGAAATGCAACAGAAGAATACAATATTCAGGCATCTAAGGAGCAGGCTGGAAAGGATGCACAAATCCGTCTTAATAACTTTATTGAAAATCTGGAGCTGGCGCAAAGCTATGGACAGATTGAAGAGACAAAGGAAAATAAGAAAGAAAATATCATCATCATTTCGGCCAAAGATTCACTGGAGGACAAGGTCACCGGCCTGGATCTGGGTGCCGACGACTATTTACCCAAACCTTTCCATCTGGCCGAACTCATTGCCCGGGTCAAAAGTGTTATCCGTAGAAATCATCACGCCGGTGCCACTTATATCGAATACGGTAATATCCGGATCGACCCGGACCATTTCCAGGTATTTGTTGCAGGTACCCCCATCGAACTGAACCGAAAAGAATACGATATACTACTTTATTTTATCCAGCGTCCCGAAAGAGTAATCAATAAAATGACTCTGGCAGAATCGGTATGGGGAGATCACATCGATCAGGTGGATAATTTCGATTTTATTTATGCCCAGGTGAAAAACCTCCGCAAAAAACTGACCGAAGCGGGTGCAAACGCGGAGGTCAAAGCAGTCTATGGTTTTGGATATAAAATGTCACTTCAAGCCCTATGAAATTAATCTACCGCATCCTGATTCATCTGTCCCTGGCCCTACCGATCATTTTAGCGGCTTGGGGCATACTATTTTATATGGCTATTATAGATGAAGTCAACGATGAAGTAGACGATTCTCTGGAAGATTATTCAGAGGTACTGATCACCCGGGCCTTGGCAGGAGAACAATTACCTTCCCAATCTGACGGTAGTAATAATAGTTATTATCTGATTACAGTAACTGCAGATTATGCCGAGAAACAGAAACGGATCCGGTATTCCGACGAAATGGTCCACATCGAAGCCAAGGGAGAAACCGAGCCGGCACGGGTCCTAAGAACCATTTTCAAAGACAAAGACCGACAATATTACGAACTCACGGTCAGTACTCCGACGATCGAAAAGCAAGACTTACAGGAAGCTATTCTGAATTGGATGCTTCTCCTCTATTTTTCGCTTCTCCTGCTTATTCTTTTGGTGAATACCTGGGTTTACTACCGGAGTATGCGTCCCCTTTATGTGCTACTCAAATGGATGGACCAATATACGATCGGTAAAAGCCAGAGTCCTCCGGATTTGCAAACCAACATCACAGAGTTCCGGAAATTAAATGAAGCAGCCATTCAAACTCACCGACGTAACCAGGCGATCTATGAACAACAAAAACAATTCATCGGTAATGCTTCGCATGAATTGCAGACTCCTCTGGCAATCTGCCAAAACCGTCTGGAAATGATGGCAGAAAGCGAGTCACTTACAGAAGACCAACTGACCGAAATAGCCAAGATCCAACAGACCCTTACCTATATTATCCGACTGAATAAGTCTTTGCTTTTCCTCTCCAAAATAGAAAACGGCCAATTCCAGGAGAGTCAGGAAATTTGTCTGAACGATCTGATCAGCTCACAGCTCGAAGATTACCAGGAGATCTACGACTATAAAAACATCCAAGTCGAAGTGCATCAATCAGCCACTTTAACGGTGAATATGAACGAAACACTGGCAACCGCCCTAATCACAAACCTGCTCAAAAATGCTTTTATCCACAATAAATCACAAGGAAAAATCGACATCGAAATTCAGTCCGATCACCTTACCATTTGCAATACCGGTCACCCGGAAGCACTGGATGCCTCCCGTATATTCCATCGTTTCTATCAAGGCAAACATACCGGTGAAGGCTCCAGCGGCCTGGGCCTGTCTATTGCCGAATCGATCTGCAAATTATATCAGCTTCACATCCGATATTATTATACAGGAAAGCATTGTTTCCAGATCGATTTTCTCAATAAGTCGAAATAAAATTCATTTTTTTCCCGATTTCAAAATCTTTTCAGTTTTGGGTTCTACTTTTGAATTGTAAAACTTAAAATTTGAAAGCTATGAAACAAATCATTTTATTATTTGCCTGCCTGTTCGCTTTGCAGGGCTTAGCGAAAGCCGACGACGATAGAGCAATTACAGTCGATCAACTACCTCAAAAAGCTCAGGAATTTATCCCAAAGTATTTCCCTAAGAATGAAATTTCCCTGGCCAAAATGGAAAAAGACTTTTGGGAAAAGAAATATGAAGTTGTATTTGTCAACGGAGAAAAAGCTGAATTTCTGAAAGACGGCTCATGGGAAAAAGTCGACTGTAAATATTCTACAGTACCGACAGGAATCGTACCTCAAGCCATTAAAGACTACGTAAGCAAACACTACCCGGAAGCTAAAATTTTGAAAATTGAACGGGACAGTAAAACTTATGAAGTAAAATTGAACAATCAGCTTGAACTCGAATTCAACAAAGCATTTCAACTCATCGATATCGATAATTAATTAAAAATAAATAACTATGAACTTATACGCATTATTTTTCGGATTAGCCCTATTCGGCTTTTGCAGTTGCGACAACGACGATTCGGTAACCCCTGATCCTCAAGCCCGCCAAGCTTTTGAAAGTAAATATCCCAACGCCACACAAGTGGAATGGGAAAAGAAAAACAATTACCTGATAGCAGAATTCATCGACAATCAACTCGACGGGAAAGCCTGGTTCGATGCTACAGGCCGATGGTATATGACCGAAACCGAGTTGACCCACACCAGCCAACTGCCTGAGGACGTACAAAAAGCTTTGGCAAACAGTGAATATGCACAATGGTATATCGACGATATCGATCGTTTGGAGCGTAACGAAACCGAAACGATTTATGTCATCGAAGTGAAAAAAGACAAACAAGAATACGATCTCTATTATTCAGCCGACGGAATTTTGGTCAAAGTTCAGGCCGACCTAACCGATGACGATTACGAAAACTATCTTCCCGACGCCTCGGAATTACCGGCTTCGCTCCAGCAATTCATCAATGACAAATATCCGGCTTGCCGTATCATCGAAACTGAAACCGAACATAACCGTACAGAGGTAGATATCATACACGAAAACCGCAGCAAAGAAGTGATATTCGATGCCTCCGGCAATTGGCTGAATACCCATTACGATGTCCGCCAAAACGAAGTTGAAACCGCCGTAATGAATGCCTTGAAAACTTCGGCTTATGCCGATTATATCATCGACGATATTGAACGTTACGAAACGCCGGATCAAACCTATTACCTGTTCGAACTCGAAAAAGGAGCCAAAGAAATCGAAATAAAAATAGATCTGTCAGGGAAACTGCTTTAAACAGTGACAACGGGCAAAACGGACAAGGGTTTGAGATAGTTTCTGAAACCCTTGTAATCGTTTAAACCTATACCGCCGCAGCATAACAGATAAACTCCGGGGACGTATCGATGTGAAATCGGAATTCACCCACACTTTTAAAGTCCGCCGATATGAAAATGTTTCAAGGCATGTACAATACCTTCGTCGTCGACACCGGATGTAACGAAATCGGCGTGCCGCTGCACTTCTTCGGAAGCATTTCCCATAGCCACCCCTATTCCGGCATATTCCAACATAGGAATGTCATTTCCTCCATCCCCGAAAGCCATCGTCTCTTCGCGGGAAATTCCGAAATAAGCCAATATTTTTTCCATTCCGATACTCTTGTTTCCCCCAACCGGCACGACATCGGTAAACAACGGATTCCAGCGGGTAGCCTCACATTCCGGTAAGGCCTGCATAATCCGGTCTTCCTGTTGCTCTGAGAAAAACGCAATCAACTGAAAAACCCCTTCCCGGGTAGCCTCATGAATATCTTTCACTACCGGTTCCGGAAAATCCAGCATCCGGAATACCTCCCGGGTATGCTGATTATTATAGTTGATAAACATATCCTTCTCCCGGACAAAAATACAGGGGAAGGTCTCCTTCTCTTCCTGATACTTTATCAGATGTTCCAAGGCGATCTCCGGAATCATCCTCCGGTAAATGACCCGATCCCGTCCGATATAACAACAACTGCCATTCAGGGTCACATACCCGTCGAACTCCAGATCACCCAGATTATTAATTACTTGTAAATGCCGCCCGGTAGCTATAAATACTTTTATTCCCTGAGTCCTTAACTGCCGGATAGCTTGCCGGGTAGCTTCGGAAACCCGGTGAGTGTGAAAACTCACCAATGTTCCGTCTATATCAAAAAAAACTGCTTTTATCATCCTACACTCCTCTGCCTGTTCCCTGTTATTTTATATCACTGATTTTACAAACTTCAAGGAAAGATGCCCCGCGGACATGTCCGAAACTTCCTCCGATCACCAGGATCTGATCTTCAGGCTGGTAACCGTTCTGCAATAATACCTGTGGAATGTCCCGCATAAACTCATCCCTTGAATGGGGTTTTACGGAAAAATAAGGTCTCACCCCGAAAGAAAGAGCTAATTCGCGCATCACATGTTCGTCGTAACAACGGGCATATACAGGCAAACCGCCCCGAAAAGCCGACAGATAACGGGCTGTACGTCCGGAATTCGTATCTACCACAATCGCCTTGATGGGCAACATGGTAGTCATCCGGACGGCCACTCTGGCCAAAGCTGCTGTAATCTCATTATTAATACGAACTAAATTCCGGTTGGCATCGGGCGGTAAAATCGACTCATTGGCCTCAGCAACACGGCTCATCACTTTAACGGCTTCCAAAGGATAATCTCCATAAGCCGTCTCCCCACTCAGCATAATGGCATCCGTTCCACTGAAAACAGCATTGGCAATATCGCTCACCTCGGCCCGGGTCGGACGCGGATGGTCGATCATCGTGTGCAACATCTGGGTTGCGATGATCACCGGCTTTTTACTCTCGATACATTTATTGACGATATAGCGCTGAATCAGGGGTATCTTTTCAGCATCGATCTCGATAGCTAAATCCCCTCTGGCCACCATCACGCCATATACATGATCGAGAATCTCATCGATATGATTCACCCCTTCCTGATTTTCTATTTTTGCAATAATTTTGATGTTGCTATGCTGTTCATCCAAAATTTGCTGGATTTCCATCACATCCTGCTTATTTCTGACAAAAGAATGGGCGATGAAATCCAATTTATTATCCATAGCGAACTGAATAAATTTCCGGTCTTTATCACTTAACGACTCGAGATGCATGTTCACTCCCGGCACATTGATACTCTTCTTATCTTTTATCTCTCCCGGATTCGAAGCTTCCAATTCGAGACAGTTTTCTTTTTTATCCCGTACGATCAGCTCGACATCCCCGTCATCTACCAGAATTTTATCGCCGATCTGAACATCACGGACAAAATGTTCATAAGACACATGGATCAACTTTTCAGCCACCAAAGTCCGGTCACCCGTCATAAAAATAATTTCCCCCTTCCCGACACGGACAGGCACGACAATATCACAAGTTCTGACTTCGGGGCCTTTGGTATCGATCAACAAGGCGATCTGATCTGAGACAGCACGTACATTCCGTACCACTTTCATCGCTTCGTCGAGCGTCTGGTGAGCAGTATTCAACCGAACCACATTCATCCCGGCTTCATACAACTCTCTTAAAAAGCCTATTTCGCATCTTTTATCCGAAATGGTTGCGACAATCTTTGTTCTTTTCATTTAGTAATTTATTTATCCCGTTATATTTTTATATACGCAATCCGTCCTTTTCCGTATACATTATTTTTCATTAATCAAAGCCAATAAGGCTAATTCATAAGATTTCAGTCCGAACCCCATGATCACGCCCCGGCAAACAGCTGTCAGATAAGAAACATGCCGGAAAGCCTCCCGCCGGGCTGTATTGGAAATATGTACCTCGACCACCGGAGCTTTAACCGCAGCAATCGCATCGGCTAAAGCGATCGAAGTATGGGTATAGGCACCTGCATTCAAAATAATCCCGTCGTAACTGAAACCTACCTCGTGGATCTTATCGATCAGTTCCCCCTCTACATTGGATTGAAAACAGGAAATATCCACCGACGGATATTTATTTTTTAACTGACGAAAATAATCTGTAAATGTTTCTTTTCCATACACCTCCGGTTCCCGCACTCCCAGTAAATTCAAATTGGGGCCATTAAGTAATAATATCTGCATTTTCTCCGTATTTGTGATCTAAACTTATTCTACAAAATTACTCATTTTTCTAACTTTTACGTCGGTATTTCAAAATTTCTAATATCAAATTCCTACTTTTTTACTATATTTGTTCAAAATCTCAAATCCATAATAATCAACTTTTTACACAAATGTATTTGTTAATTATTTTACTTTACATAGTTAAATTCAGAAAAATATAAATCGAATAAAAAAAAAAGATATACCTTTAGGCATTAATTAAAAATATACTGTGTGATAAGGTGGACTTTTGTTTAATTATTAATACATATAAATTTGACAACAATGACTTGGGAAGATGCTATTGAAAGTTACAAAACTTATCTGATTTTAGAAAAATCACTTTCATCGAATTCAGTAGAAGCTTACTTAAACGACATTAAGAAGCTGGCAAAGTATTGCGCTGACAAACATCACGTTACAACGCCTGATGCGATATCCTACGACCATCTGAAAGATTATTTGATGTTTATAAACGAAGTTGGAGTTACCAATCGTACACAAGCGAGATGTATTTCCAGTATTCGTTCATTTTATAAATTTTTAGTATTCGACGGACAGTTGGAAAACAATCCGACCAAATTACTCGAAGCTCCGAAAATCGGACGGAAATTACCGAACATCCTGACAACCGAAGAAATCGACGCCATGTTGAATTCTGTAGAGATGTACAAACCGGAAGCCCAGCGTAATAAAGCCATTATCGAAATGCTTTATTCCTGCGGATTACGCGTTTCAGAGCTGATCAGTATAAAATTATCCAACATCAATTTCCGTCAGGGAGTTGTGAAAATCGAAGGGAAAGGGAACAAAGAACGGATGATTCCACTGAGCAAAAATGCAAAACAGGAAATCAAACAATATATGAAAGTATACCGCGATTACCTGGAAATTGAAAAAGGATACGAAGATGTTTTATTCCTGAACAAACGGGGAACTGCTCTTTCGAGAGTAATGGTGTTCAATATTATCAAACACCTGGCTACCCGTGCCGGAATCAAGAAAAATGTGTCTCCTCATACTTTCCGTCATTCTTTTGCTTCTCATTTGGTGAGTGGAGGAGCAGACCTGAGAGCGGTACAAGATATGTTGGGACATGAATCCATCCTGACAACAGAAATTTATACCCATCTCGACGATCATTATCTGAAAGATACAATTAATAAATTTCACCCGCGTTCCAAAGGGAATGAGGAAGAAACGAAATAATAAATAAAAAAAGAGCGTGAACAACGCTCTTTTTTTTATCTTCGCGGCAAAATAAAATACGATGGAAAATAACGAGGAAATACTAAAGAAAATCAGCAGCGGAGATCCCGAAGCAATCGCAGAAGCTGTCGATACCGTAAAGGAAAACGGCGACCTGGTTATTGCCGGTAAATTACTGGACATCCTGTCCCAGCCTCTCGCACCGTCGACAATCACTATCATCGCCAATTTGCTGGCCGATATTAAAGATAATCAGTTCAAAGACCTGTTAATCCAAAAACTGGAACAGACTTCCGAAGGAACGCTCAAGAAGGAATTACTTCGGATTGTCTGGGAATCTTCATTGGACTACTCCTCCTATTTAGATCATTTTTTACAAATCTTGCAGGAGGACGATTTTACTGTAGCTTTCGAAGCTTCCACAGTGATTGAAAATCTGGTTCCTCACCTGATGCCAGAACAACGGACAAAATTAACCGACATACTGCAAATATTTCCCGAAGACAAAAAGTTTTTAGCTGAAAATATACTGGAAGAACTCAGTTATCAGGAGTGAGCCACCACCTTTTTACGACCTCTACTTTTTCTTCCATAGGCATCCCGGATTCCAACCAATGGATATCGAATCCATCGCGTTCCATTTTCCGGAACCAGGTCATTTGCCGTTTAGCAAACTGATGAATGGCCACGTTCAATTGTTGCACCATTTCCTCATAGCCCAACTGTCCGGTCAGGTACAGCGTCAGGTATTTATATTCCAAACCGTAATAAATCAAATCTTCGGGCTTCACACCACTTTGCAAAATCCGTTCCACCTCCTCCACCATGCCCTGCTGCAAACGGGCATGTAATCGCTGCGTGATACGCTCCCGCCTCACCTCCCGGCTCACGTCTACCCCGACAACCAAAGGATGGATCTGAGGAAAGTCTTTTTCCTCATAAGGATGTGTCTTATAATATTCTTCAATTTCTATCGCCCGGATGGCCCGTTTAGGTGTATCTATCTCTGTCGTATTATGCAATTTCTTATATGTCGCCAAACGAGCGGCCAATTCCGGCAAAGACAGTCCGGCCAATGAAGCCCGTAAATCCTCGTTGACCGGTACAGCCAATAACTTATACCCTTTCAACACAGCCTCCACATACAAGCCACTTCCACCGCATAACACAGGCAAAACACCCCGCTGCCTGCAATCTTCCCAAACCTTCACAAAGTCCGCCTGATATTCAAAGACATTATATTTATACCCAGCCTCCACAATATCGATCAAATGGTAAGGAATTTTTTTCCCCTCCCATACATACTCATCCAGATCCTTACCGGTCCCGATATCCATCCCCCGATATACTTGCCGGGAATCGGCACTGATGATCTCTCCGCCGAATGCAGCAGCCAAACGAACAGCCAAATTCGTCTTTCCACTCGCAGTCGGTCCGACGATACACAACAAATCAAACATTTTATCTTCGATTACGTATTACCCAGGCAAAGGTAGTGAAAATATAAATGATAAATTAATTACAAGCCAAAAGGAGTTAAATACGGAGTAAAAAAACTATATTTGTAAAAGATGGAAATTTCCATTCGGATAAGGGAAAAGTTAAGAAAAGGATTGATTACAGTATGTCTGTTTTACTGCGGTTTTCATTCCGCTCTCTTAGGTCAATCTTTATCCAGAAGCAAACAAAACAATAATATGGTAACGAGTCGGCACTATTCTTCGGCCTTTGCAGGTCCGCAAAATAAAGTCGTATCCTCCTTTTCTTTCGGAGAATACGACTTCCGGGATACTCTCCCGGGTAAAAACTATACCATAGAAAAAAATATAAGATTTATGATAGTAGAAATTTAAGATGTACTGCTATAATATAAAAACTATACCATACAATTATTCACGTCGTTCGATACACCGGCAGATCCGATTCTAACAGAAAGCAACAAAATAAAGATCATCCGGATGGGTGAATTATACCGGTATATTTTCTCTCAATACCATGCACTGGACACTGCCCGTCAAGCGTTAATCCCTATTCGCCGATTATACCCACAAGCCTGCATCCGGGAATACCAGGAAGGAAAATTAGGCCCTATTATAGATATGAATATTGACCATAGAATAAATGACAAAACTTATGATGCAAGATGAAAACATTCTGATCCGGGCACTCGAACCCGAAGATTTGGAGTACCTCTACAAGTGGGAAAACGATATGGACCTTTGGGATGTCAGTGACACCCTGACCCCATTCTCTCATTTCACACTGAAAAAATACATTGAAAATGCCCATGTAGACATTTATACCAGCAAGCAATTGCGGCTGATGATTACACGTGTCGATACCCAAGAGCCCATCGGACTGATCGACCTGTACGATTTCGACCCTTATCACCAGCGGGCCGGCCTGGGAATCATGATTCACAATATGGAAAACCGCAAACAAGGCTATGCCAGCTCGGCGATTAAGCTCATGCTGGATTATTGTTTCGAAACCCTGGGCTTGAATCAGGTATACAGTAGTGTGCCCAGTTGTAACGTGGCCAGTCTGAAACTCTTCGAAGCCACGGGCTTTACCCAAACCGGTTACCGGAAACAATGGTTAAAAAGGGGTAATGAATGGGAAGATGTCATTTACTTCCAGCAACTTGCCTCTACCTGGAATAACAACTAAATAATCTCTCATACGCTATAAACCTTTGTTCGGATAGATTGTCTTATATAATATAAAACCAATTTTTATAGAAAACATTTATTGAACTAAAAAAGCGATTATGAAAAAGTTAGTATTCTTAGCCACCACATTATTGATGTTCCTGGCCATAACAGTAAATGCCCAACAAAGGGGCCCGCGTGAACGAATGACTCCGGAACAGCAAGCGACCCGGACGGTCGAACGCCTGACCACCGAATTAAAGTTGACAGACAAACAACAGGCAGACCTGAAAAAATGGTATACCGAATCGTTCAAAAAGCGTGAAGAAGCCATGCAGCAAAACCGGGATAACCGTGAAGCCATGCGTGATCAAATGAAAAAAGACCGTGAAGCTGCAGACGCCGAACTAAAAAAAGTATTGACCGAAGAGCAATATAAAACCTACAAGGCCAACGAAGAAAAACGCATGAAAGAGTGGCAACAAAGAGGTCGTCAAGGTGGCGGACACCCTCAACGATAAAATAATTGATAACCTGAAAGCAACAACTTTCAGGTTATTTTTTATCCTAGCCCTATCCCCTGTTCATTCCAGCCCGAATTGACAAGCTCTTCATCCATACACACGCATAGACTTTGTTCCATCCAATCGACCATAACAACATAAAGAATATCTTAATTAAAGCCTTTATAGTTTACTTTCGTCCTGCCTCCCGACCTAAGTTCCTACTTCTGGTTATATCATCAAATCTTTCACACTCCCCACGATACATCATCCAACAACTTACCACAATTTCCTACAACAGCTCCAAGAGAGTAGTCCGACTTTCTGCATCGGTAAGTGATGGCTTATGACATGTACAATACATTGATTGTTAATATGCTCGTATGGAGGATTTCCCTTTGGAATTGTTCGATACAACATGTTAGACCAATTGATTACCAATAGTTTGAAACTTAAATGGTATAAAAGTCTGATTTTGCCCCTTTTTCTGCGCTGAACTTTTGCAAAGATAATGCGTTTTTTCGGTACAAAGAAAACAAATGAAAAGACTTTGATAAAAAAGGCGATTTTGGGTGTAATTTTGTAAGTCTTTCAATGATATTTACGAAAGATGTTGTAGGGTGCTTCATCTGTTATTATGTTGTGATTATACCGCAGATTATTTCTCCAAGATTGAATACGAAGTGACTTATACCGATTGCTGGCGAAAAGAAAAATCAGTCGGGTAAATCTTCCTTTTCCCTCTGTTTGACTTAACTTTATTGCCCGTGTATATAATAACGGTCATTAAAGTCAAGTTGAGTATCTTTTTCTTTTGGTAGGCAAATAATTATACCATTCGTTGGCTATTTCAAAACATATTACTACTTTTGTATTGTAAATATCAATATAGTGAATATAATGGCGATATATAGTATTTAATTATCAGTATAATGATATATAAATATGAAAGATTTGTTTGAATACTCCACTCCCGAACTGGTACGCATGTTGGGTACTCGTTTTAAGGAATATAGAATGC
>ERZ779869.2617-NODE-2617-length-14629-cov-3.674695_pt1 | contig 14629 bp, 8 predicted proteins | sample MGYA00511557_ERZ779869 | MGnify/ENA primary metagenome ERZ779869 (study PRJEB29588, sample SAMEA2154620) | human gut metagenome | biome: human gut; feature: human-associated habitat; material: faeces | place: Denmark | collected 2008/2010 ...
CCTTTTCCTCTCGGTTGGAAATCAAATATAACTGGTACAGACTTAAATTTACAATTTCCTGCCGGATGGGAAAATGCAAAAAAAATAAAATACAAACAAGGATTTACTCGGTCCTGCTCCACGAGACTTTGTAGGATTAAAACCACTTAATGAACCAGAAGCTTTATCAATATATAATTTTACTTTAAATAATAAATTTGATTTAGTTATTGCTTTACATTCACAAGGAAAAGAAATTTATTGGAACTTTCAAAATATAAATCCTCCTCAAGGATATGCCATAGGAAAAGAATTTGCAAAAGCTAGCAATTACTTGCTAACTGATGTTCCATTTAATTCGAGTTTTGCAGGTTACAAAGATTGGTTTATTCAAACTTACAAAAAGCCTGGATTCACCATAGAAGTTGGACTTGGTTTAAATCCTCTTCCAATTTCACAATTTGAGCAAATATATAACGATATTTTAGGAATTTTGATTTTAGGCTCAATCTTAGCTTAATTCCTCTAAACAAAAGCGAACATTAATAACATTAGCACTTATTAGAACATTTTAAAATCCACGTCTTTGTTCGCGCGCGAAATTTGCAAAGCAAATATCGCGGCATTGTTATATTTTATATTCTAGGAAGTTCGGAGAACTTTCCTAGAATATAAAAAAGCATAACATGACTTAACAATCATGCTATGCTTTTTTCTATGTTATAGATGCATTATAAATTTTAACAATTACATCATTTAATTTTTTATCAAATTCATCTTGTGATTGATTTGCATTTAAATCTTGTAATAAAGCTCTTGAAAAACTTGCTATCATTTTATTATTTTTAGAAAGTAACTCAACCGCTGTATCTACATCATATCCACCAGATAAAGCAACAATTCTAACAACACAAACATAATCATATAAATCTAAATAATGATTTGCAACTGTTGGAATTGTAAACTTAAACATTATTTTATCATTACTATTCCATGTGTTTAATTTTTTCTTAATTTCTTCTTTTAAAATTTCTTCACATTTTTCTTTCTCAGGTGCATTTATATCAACTTCTGGTTCAATAATAGGAACTAAACCTGCATCACAAATTATCTTTGCAAATTCAAATTGTTGTTCTACAATAGCTTTTATACCATCAGCATTTGGCTCATATATTACAGATCTCATTTTTGTACCAAAAACATTTTTTTCTATAGCTTCTTCTAACTCTTTAGACAATTCAGGTATTTCTTTCATTAATTTAACACCATCTTTTTGCTCAGCTAAACCTTTGTCCACTTTTAAAAATGACACTATATTCTTTTCATTCCATAGGTAATCCGCTGTAAATTCACCATCTACTTTTGAAAGCATTGTTTTTTCAAACAAAATTGCTCCTATTATATGTTCATTTGTAAAAGATTTACTTGTAAATACTCTTTTTCTCATTTCATGAATCAAATCAAACATTTCCTCTTCAGTGCTATATGCACTTTCTGGAATCCCATATGCTTTTAGAGTTTTACTACTACTTCCGCCACTTTGATCTAACGCTGCTATAAATCCTTTCTTATTTTTTATAATTTCATACATTTTTTCATTCATTCTTCTTCCCTCTTTCTTTTGAAATATTACAATTCTGTAGTGATGTTTTTTGAGATCATCCCAAAAAACACACCAAACATCATCCTAAATATTTTATACTTGAGAGTATAAAATCTGCTAACATTGATATTGGCAAAATTATAACTATTATTTTTTGTATTTCATAACTTATTTTGTTTTTTGCTTTGTCTAATTTATTTTCTATAATCGGATGTATTTTTTCATTAAAAGTTAGTCCTATTATTCCCCATGCTACTGAATATGCTATACTTATCCTTCCATTTATGTTTCCTATGTCATTTGAATAATCCCACCATCTTAAATGAAATACCATTTCAAATATCCATGACACAGCATATTCAAATACAGAAAATATTAGCATGCTTATTAAAAATTCCTTGAATTTTTTTCCTTTAAATTTTTTTAAAACTAAGATTATTAATATAGCTCCAAATCCATATATTGGACATACTGGTCCATATAAGAATCCTCTTTTTACAAATCTTCCTAATACAAACAAAGCAAATATAGTCTCTAAAACCCATCCTAAAAACGAATATATAACAAAATATAATACTAATCTTTGTGCATCGTTTAATTGTTTTTTATAAACCACTATCCCGTTTCTCCATTTCATCCCCCAACAAAATAAATAACTCCGTACATTATATTAATATTTAATTTTGATTATTACATTATACTCGTATTTTTGTATTTGCTGGATATTCTCTTTCTTTTTTTAATTCTACATTTTCAGTTTTTTTATTTTCATTTATTACCAAATCTGGACTTTTACCTAAAGTTACAGTATCTTTCGTTATTGTGCATTTTTCTATTTTAGGATTTGATGGTATATCATACATAATGTCTCTCATTATTTCTTCAATTATAGAACGTAATCCTCTTGCTCCTGTTTTTCTTTCTATTGCCTTATCTACAATTGCTTCTAATGCTTCTCTTGTAAATTCTAGTTCTACACCATCTAGTTCCAACAACTTTTTATATTGTTTTACTAACGCATTTTTTGGTTCTGTTGCTATTTTTATTAATGCTTCTCTATCTAATTCTTCTAATGTTGCTATTATTGGCAATCTTCCTATAAATTCCGGTATTAATCCAAATTTTAACAAGTCTTGTGGCAATAATTCTTTAAATACTTCATCTTTTTTTATTTCTTTTTTACTTTCAATCTTCTTTTCTCTCCTAATTTACTCCTAGTATTTAAAACTGTAAAAGGAGCATCAAAATGCATGTCTGCCATATGTATAAATTTCATTAACCTTCCTCCGCTTTTGTTTAAAGTTAGATTCATTTTACAACAAGAAGAATTTTTCGTCAATAGTTTTAAAACATTTGTTTTGTGAGAGTTTATAAATATTTATTCTTTAACATACATATAAACAACAAGAAAGGCATACTTAACAGTATACCCTTCTTGTTTTATTTAAAGCTTACACTTTACTTATTAATTTTGTGTTTGACTTGCCTCTTCGTTACTATAAGTACTATATAAACCAACTAGATCTTTATACATTTGATCTATTTCATTGCTAATGCTATCTCTTTCAGCTTCTTTTTGTTGAATTTTATTTTCCATATCTGTGATTTTATCTAATGTGTTCTTTTCAACTACATTTGTATTCTCTGCATTACTGTTGTTATTATCTTTTGCTTGAGGTTTAAATGCAAATATACAAATTCCAACTATAATTGCAATAATAGCAATGATGCTTATGGCTATAATTATTTTTTTACTACTATCTTTCATAATTTCCTCCTACTTTGTATATGTTAATGAGTTATATGGAGTCATACTATATTTTGTACCATTTACAGTTATTGTTGGTGCATTTGCTGCGGGCATTGAATTATATGATATACTACTTTTTGATTTATTAGTCCATCCAAAACATTTGAACATAATAGGAGTCTTTGTATCATCATCAACCTTTACATATGTTCCTCCTGTTGCACCTATTCTTCCACTATAATATGTAATACCTCCAGATGTTGATATAACTGGTTTCGTGCTACTAGCATTTCCCCTTAGTATTATTGTAGGTGAGTTTGTTTTATTGGTTGTAGCACCACCAACTGTAATTGTTGATCCAGTAATACATAAACCTGCTCCAGACACTAAACCACTATAGCAATTAACAGCAGTATTTGATTGAATTGCCGTACCTCCATATATTAGTGGATTATTTTCACTTGTACTTGAAATAGTTCCTATGTTAAGTGTTCCTAAAGTTGTATTTCCAGAGATTACCGTATTTCTTTGAATTCCATAATTTGTACCTTTTATACTTCCTCCTGTTATTGTAATATTTACATTTTGGGTAGCCGATACACCAATATCTCCAGACTCTATAGTAGTAGTAGAACTCTGTCCTGAAATCACTAATGAACTTCCTAGCATCTTAACACCAGTAAATTTTGCACTTATTGTACCTTTTGAAATTGTTATTGCATTTCCTTTTGAATTTATACCATACTGCATAGAAGTTATACTTCCACCGGACATCGTAATTTTTCCTGTTCCTGTTGTATAAATACCGACATTTCCTATATACTTTGCTGTACTTCCACTATATCCTATCGATCCACTACTTAATTCTACTGCACCTGCTCCTGTATTATATACTCCATATCCTCCTGTTTTTACTGTTGCACCATCTATTTTAATTTTACCTGTTGATGTATTTCTTATTGTTGGAACTACACCTTCCTGATTCAAGTTTGTATTCTCTATTGTACCACCTGATAAAGTAACTGTTCCCGAAGCCTCATTTAATATTGTTCCATTTGTAGTAGATGAAGTAACTGTTCCTCTTGATACAAGCACAGCTGTAGTTTGAGTACTTAAACTTCTTATAGCATAACCTGTAGTTGTAGATATAGTTCCTCCTGTTATTGTAACTTTACCAGTACTTTGGTTTGTTATTGCATTTGAGGCCTTTCCTGATTTTACTGTTCCTCCACTAATTGTACATGTACCATAGTTTGATATACCTTGGTGGTTTGAACCTGTAATAGTTCCTGACTTAAGTGTCATTGTTGCTCCTTCATCATTACATACGGCAGACCATGTAACATCTGTTTTTTTATTTCCTGTAATAGTAACTCCTCCACCATCGATTGTTAATGTTCCAGCATGATTCTTTATAGCATGGTAATTAGCATCTATGGTTCCAGTTTGTATACTAACATCTCCTCCATTATTATATATTCCAATACCTGTTGATGTAATTACTGTTGATGTACTAGCTTGACTATAGGTTCCAGTATTGTACACTACAGAATAATCCGAACTAGCATTTGTACGTGTTAATGATCCCGAGAATGTATTTGGACCACCTAAATAGAATTTTCCTGCATTTGTTATTAAATTAAATGTTCCAGATGTAGTTATCTTTCCTTTATCTGCTCCAAGATAAACCATTCCGGCTGATGTAATTGTAATTGTTGAAGTTGTTTTTGTCCATGTATATGAACTTAAATCTATATATAACGTTTTATTAATAGATACTGTTCCAGCATCAGTGAAGTTTCTTTGTAATTCCAAAGTATCATTTGCTGCAGCTGCTGATATTGCACTTGCTGTAGTTGCATAATATGTTCCTTTAGTCGTGTTCTTCCAATAACTTGTTTGAATTGTTATTTTTTTACTAGCAGTAGCTGATGTATCACTGTGGTTTGAATCACCTTTTACATATGCTTGTACATATGTAGTACCTACACTTGTTCTTGTTGGTTTAGTCGTTGTCCAACTTCCCCATGTACTATTATCTGAGCTTATTCTATAGTAAATAGTTCCTCCACTTCCTCCAGATACGCTTATTGCATGTGCTTTTGTATCATATGGTACTGAAACATCCGTTAAAGTTGGATTTACTGAAGCATCTTTTGCTATTTTTACTGTTACATTTCCACTCTTTGCATTATAGTTTCCATTTCCTACACAATAGTAATATACTACATATCCACTTGTGTTTGCTGACGTTTGTGTTGGTATTGTTGTACTTCCTGCTGTTGTATAATTACTACTTGTTAACGATGTTCCTACGCTATAATATACTGCTCCTTGTGCTTTTGCTGTTGTTACTAAATTTTGTGCTTTTCCGTTATATGTTAGTGTATTTCCTGTTACTGTTATTGGGTTTGTTGCTTTTACTATTGTTAATGTAAATGTTGCTGATGCTGCTTTATAGTTTGTTGTTGCTGCTACTTTTACTGTTACTTTTACTGTTGTTCCTGCACTTAGTGTATTTAGGTTTGATATTGTTACTGTTGTTCCGCTTATTGCTGATGTTGCTGTACTATTATCATCACTTACACTTATTGTTCCTCCATGGTTTGTTTTTACTGCAAATGTTGTACTTGCTGTTCCATATGCTACACTCTTATTTGCATCTAACGTTACATATCCATTTTCTTGACCTATTGTTAATGTTCCTGCCTTGTATGTTATGTTATAGTTGTTTGAGCTTAATCCTGATGGTGTTATTGTGTATGTTCCTGCTGCTGTTGTACTACTTACTGTTACGGTTGTTCCACTGCTATTCTTTACTGTATAACTTGCTGTTCCTCCAAGAACACTTGCTGTTTCACCATTTACATAACCTGCTCCTGTGTATGTGTATGTTGGTGCTGTTCCACCATATGTCATTGTTTTATTATCTGCTGTTATTGTTAAGCTTGCTTTGTTTATTTTTGTTGTTACACTTCCAGCTTTTGCACTATAATTTGTGTTTCCTTCGCAGTAATAATATACTACATATCCATTTACGTTTGCATCTTTTCTAGTTGGTATTGTTGTACTTCCTGCTGTTGTATAGTTGTTGCTTGATAATACTGTTCCAACACTATAGTATACATCTCCTTGTGCATTTGATACTGATATTAACTCTTGATCCTTTCCGTTATATGTTAATGTTTTTGCTGTTGCTGTTATTGGATTTGTATTTTGTACTACAGCTATTTTCTTCTTTGTAGTTGCAGGTTTTACTGTTGATGTTCTTTCTATGCTTGCTGTTATTTCTGAGCTACCTACTTTTTTAGTTGTTAATGCACCTGTACTTGCATCTATTTCTAATACATCTGTTGATCCACTTGTGTATGTTATTTTTCCCTTTGTTCCTCCAGCTACTATTACGTTTACTGTTGCAGATTTTCCTGTTGTTCCATATATTATGTTGCTTGGTGTTGTTGTTGTCCATGATAGTCCTGCTGTGTATTTTTGTACTGTTATCGTTAAGTTTTTACTTCCTTCATTATAGTTGTCATTTCCAGCTGCTGTTACTTTTATAACTACTGTTTGGGTATTATCATCTGTAGTGCTCAATGTTCCAGCTGTTAAATTCGATCCAGATAAAGTACTTGCTGTTGTTGTTCCACTTGAAGTTAATTCAAATGTTACATTTCCTTGAGCTCCTACTACAGCTGTTGTTAAATCTGTTATACTTCCAGCATATACTGTTTTATTTGTTACTCCCATTGGGTTTGATGCTTTATTAATTTTTGTTATTACATTACCACTTTTTGCTTTATTATTTATATCTCCTTCACAATAATAATATACTTTATATCCTTCTGTATTTGCATTAGTCGCTTTTGGCATTTCTGTGCTTCCTGCTGTTTTGTAATTAGAACTTGTTAACGCTATTCCTATGCTGTAATATACTGTTCCTTGTGCACTTGATACTGTTACTAATACTTGCTCTTTTCCATTATATGTTAATGTCTTTCCTGCTACTGATATTGTGTTTTCTCTTTGTCCTATTCTCCATTCTACTGTCTTATCATCGGTTGCTCCACCATTCCATTGGTAATTTGTTTTATCTTTTAATGTAAATGTTGCATTATAGCTTCCTGCATTTGTTCCACTTGTTGTTCCACCTATTGTCATTAAGTTTGTATTATAGTTGTTCCACTTTGGACTTTGTTCATATCCACTGTATGTTAATGTTCCATTTTGTGTTGGTACTACAACTGATGCTTTTACTATTTTAAATGTTTTTTCTACTGTTCCTGTATAGTTTCCTTTTCCTGTTATTGTTATTGTTGCTGTTCCTACAGTTGTGTTATCTTTATAGCTTAAAGTATAGTCTGAATTGTTTGTTAATGCTTTATTTCTCGCTGTATCTGTTACTGTTGGTTGTGGTGTTATTGCACTTCTTGTATATGTTTGGTCTGCTATATTTGATATTGTAATGTTTCCAGATAGGTTTTTAGCATTAATTTTCCAGCTTATTGTTTTTGCTGTTGCAGATTCATCGCTCCATTGTGTATTATTTGCATCTGCAAGTGTCGCAGTTGCGGTATATGTTCCTATATTAGTTGCTTTTACTGTTCCACTTAGTCTATATTCAGCTTTGCTATCTACACCTGTTTGCTCTTCTCCGTTATATGTTAATGTTTTTCCAGTTGGTATTTCTATTTTCTTTGCTGTTACTGTTATTGTCTTCTTTACACTTGCTTCCTTTATTGTAGATGTTCTTGCCATTTTTGCTGTTATTTCTGAACTACCTACTTTTTTTGTTGTTAATGCACCTGTATTTGCATCTATTTCTAACACATCTGTTGTTCCACTTGTATATGTTACTTTTCCTGCTGTTCCTTCTGTTACTTTTACAGTTGCTGTAGCAGTTTTTCCTGTTGTTCCATATATTATGCTATTTGGTGTTGTTGAAGTCCATGATAGTGTTGCTGTGTATTTTTGTACTGTTATTGTTATTTCTTTGTTTCCTGGGTTATAGTTTCCATTTCCTGCTGCTTTTGCTGTTATTACAACTGTTTGATCTTTATCATCTGTAGCACTCATTGCCCCAGCTGTTAATTTTGATCCTGATAGTGTACTTGCTGTTGTTGTTCCATTTGTTTTTATTGAAAATGTTACATCACCTTGTGCATCAGATACTAATGTTGATAGATCAACTGTACTTCCTGTATATACTGTTTTGTTTGTTACTTTTATTGGGTTTTCGTCACCATTTATTTTAAATGTTTTTTCTACTGTTCCTGTATAGTTTCCTTTTCCTGTTATTGTTATTGTCGCTGTTCCTGCATTAACATTATTTTTATAGCTTATTGTATAATCTTTATTTTTTGTTAATACTGTATTTCTTGCAGTATCCTTTACTTCTACTTCTGGAGTTATTGCACTTCCTGTGTATGTTTTATCTTCTACATCTGATACTGTTACATTTCCAGACAATTTTTTTGCATTAATCTTCCAGCTTATTGTTTTTGCTTCTGTTGTTTCGTCACTCCATTTAGTATTAGCTGTATCTGTAAGTGTTGCAGTTGCACTGTATGTTCCTGCATTTGTTGCTTTTATTGTTCCGCTAAATTTATATTCATCTTTGCTATCTACACCTGTTTGTTCTTCTCCATTGTATGTTAGTGTTTTTCCTGCTGGTATTGTAATTCTCTTTTCATTAATTTTAAATGTTGTTGTTGCTGTTACTCCTTCGTATGATCCTTTTCCTGTAATTGTTACTGTTGCTGTTCCAACATTTATATTGTTTTTATATTCTACTGTGTAGTCTTTGTCTTTTTCAAGTGTCTTTGATCCTACTTTTACAGTAGTTTCTGGTTTCTTTTCTGTTCCATCATATGTGAAACTCATTGGATTAAGTGTTATTACTACTTCTTCCCATTTAGCATATAATGTTATATTTGCTGTTGGTATATATTTTCCATCTGATAATGTTACTTCTGAAGTTAATGCAGAATCTGTATACCATCCTGCTAATACATAACCTGCTTTATTTGTTGTTGGTAATGCTATTCCAGAGCTTGCCCATTGTGCATATAAAGTTTCATTGTATGCTGGCATTTTTGTGTACGTTCTTTTATCTCCTTCTGATGCTTTAGTATACCAACCATTAAATGTGTAATCTACTGTGCTATTTGTTACACTACTTCCACCATTTGTATTGTATGTTATCGTGTATTTTCTTGTTGGTGTAGGTAATGTAATTTCTGCATCATAGTCTGCTTTTATGCTTTTTGGGCTTACACTACCACCGTTTGGGTTGTATGTTAATGTGTATTTATTTCTTGTATATTTATATGTTACTGTTGTACTTCCATCTGCTTTTATTGTTACTTCTTGTTTTTCTGGTGCTGTAAATCCTTCATAAGATTTTACATCTGGTGTTACTTTCGAATCTGTTTTTCCTTTTAGTTCTTCTGTGTCAACTGTTGTATATGTTGTTCCATCTAAGTTCATTTGTTGATGTATTACTGTGTATTTTGTATCATTTCTTGCAGTCCATCTTGCATAATATGTTACATCTGTTTCAGGAACTACTGTATTTTCTGTTACTTTAGTTCCAGATGTTTTGTCTGTATACCATCCAGCAAATTCATATCCTTCTCTTGATACTGTTGGTAATTCTCCTAATTCAGTTCCTACTACTTTTGATACTGTTTGTTTCTTATCGCTTCCATCATTGTTATCAAATGTTACTTCTGCTCTTTGTAATTTACATTCTAATGTTACAACATTTGAGCTTATTGTTTCATTTCCTGCTTTATCTATTGCTTTTGCTTGTACTTTATATTCACCTTCTGGTAAATCTGTAAATTGTTTGCTTGATTGCCATTCTCCCCATGATTCGTTTCTGAATATTCTATATAAGTATTCTTTTACACCTGAAATTCCAACTTTTGCACCTTTATTTGCAGTGTCTATTGTACTTGCATTTACTGTTATACTATTTGAAGTTGATGTTGCTGTTATGCCAAATGCATTTGGTGCAATATTATCTACGTTCGCTACATCATATGATGTTAATTTTACTTCTTTGCTTTCTCCATCAAAATATCTTGCATATACAGTCATATTATCTGTAACTTTAAGCTTAACATTTTGTGAATCTACATTTGTCCATGTACCATCTTCTCCAAGTTTGTATTGTTTTAATAGTTTTGTATATCCATAATCTATGTTTACCTCTATTGGTCCTGCATCTACACCATTTAATTTTCCTGTTTTCAATGTATTTCTTGATGTTGTTGGCTCTGAAGCAATTTGAATATCAGCTTCTGATGATTTTATTTTTACTACTACTGATTGTCTTGTTGTTTTACCCATGTTTGTTACTGCTTCAAATGTATACTTTCCACTTTTTGTTACATTAAATGTTAATACGTCTCCTTTATTATAGTTTTTAATTGCATCTCCTGTGTTAACAAATGTAACAGTATCTATTCCTTTTGTTTTGTCTGTAGTTGTTACATTAGCAATAACTTTTAATTTAATTGTATTTTCGTCTACTACTTCTTGTCCAATACTAATTACAGGGTATGGTTCTTCATTGTCTTTACCAGCATTAATAATGTCAAGATCTCCGTCATCCCATATTTGAGCTACTATTATGTAATCCTCAACTGTAATTACCTTTATCTTGTTTTCATCACCTTTTACATCTTCAACATCTTTAACCCACTTTTCATCTTTTTTTAAAGTGTTTTTTACTAATTCTTTTAGTTCACCTGTTTTCTCATTAGACATTTTATTTGTATATTCATTTGCAGTTATCATCTTAATTGTAGTTCCATATTCAGATAACTTTACTATATCTTTTGATACTTCTGCCTTTTCTATAACTCCACCACTTCCAAGTCCTATAGTTATTCCTACTGTTGCAAGTATGATAATTACAATTATAGTTACTACTAGTGCGATTAGAGTCATTCCCGCTATTCTGCTCTTGTTTATCTTTTTCTTGTCTTTAATCTCACCATTTTCTAGTATTCTCTTAGCCATTGTATCATTTTTTCCCTTCATGTTTTTTACATCCTTTCTAAATTCAATGTATAATTTCATAATACAATATATTCTTATGCTTTACAATAATTTGCAACATAATGTCATATATTTATAATATTGTAAATCTTTTGTAATATTTTGTAGAATATAACTGGCTTTGCGGATTTCCGTAGTATTTCCATTTTTGCCTTTTATTTCCATTTTTAACATTTGTTACGGAAATAGCCCTTTATGATATAATTTTTTTACATATTATGTAATCATACATTTTTTGGTAATTTTTATCCACATTTTCAAAAATTATCCACAAAAAAATACCTTAGATATTTATTTAATATCTAAGGTATAATTTGCTGTATGTATTGATGTAACTATGTTTCATCATCATCAGGTCCAAATAGTTCATCAAACTTTGCTTCTAATTGAGCCTGTATATCAACTGATAAAATATCATCATCATCATTATCAATATCATTTTGAGGTAATACTGGAGCAGCTTCTGTCTTTGTTGTTTCTGGTTCTTTTTTTGTAATGTTATCTGCTGTTTCAGTATGATTCTCTTCTACTTTATCATCTTCAAATAGATCATCTAATGATTCTACATTTAAGTCTACGTTTTTTTCAGGTTCATCATCCTTATATGGATTATATGGATTGTATTTTCTCCATTTCCCTCTACTTCCTATATCAAACTCTAAATGGTTTAATGTAAATTCTCCTAATTTCTTAGCCATTGACGTTTCAAAGTAGTAATATTTATGTGCCTTTACAGGTTTTATTCCTTTTTCATAGATAATACATAAGTCATTATCCATTCTTCTTAATTCATCAGGTGTCATTAACGCTCTAGCCATAATCTGATCTGAATCACTATATCCTTGTCTATGGAATTGTTTATCTCTGTTTACAGATAAACTTTCTCTTGTAATTGTTTTCTCACCAAGTGCCTTTGAGAAATATTCTACTGTTTTGTATGAATTACTTCCCAAGAATACGTGTGTATCACAGTTACCCATGATAGTTTCGTATGATTTCTCATAAACTGCCTCTAATTGGTCTAAGTTTTGTAATATAACACTGAATGAAATTCCTCTACTTCTTGATGTTGAGATCTTTTTATCGAAATCTGGTATTTGTCCAATGTTTGCGAACTCGTCTAGTATGAAAAATGTTGGAACTTTTAATCTTCCACCGTTTTTATCAGCAAAGTCATATAATTGTTGTATCATCTGTGAGAAGAATATTGTAAGTAAGAAATCATATGCTTTATGAGTATCTGATGATATAACATATACCGCTGTTTTTTTGCTTCCTATATCTTCAAAATTAATTGTATCTGTTGATGTAACTTCTGCTATCTCTTTTGAGTCAAATTTACCTAGTTTTGATTGCAATGAACTTAAAATTGATCCATATGTTTTTTCTGGAGCTATTTCAATAGATTTATAGTTCATTCTTGCTGGATGATCATATGGAAGTTGGTTCATTAACTCTGTTAATAAGTTACTTCCTCCATTTGTGTTAGCAGCTCTTACAAGTTCTGAACAACTTGCTAGGTTTTGCTCTTCTTCTGGTCTTACTGCTATTAAATAATATATTAAAGCTTTTAATAGCATTTCTGCCATATCATCCCAATATGGATCAGATCCTCCACCTTCTGATTTTTGACCTTTAACTATTGTATTTGCAATAACGTCAACATCTATTTCACTATTAACGTGCATTAAAGGGTTGTATCCATCACTGTTTGCTGGATTAACTAAATTTAATACTTTAATTTCATAACCATTTTTTCTTAAATATCCTGCTGTTTTATCATATAACTCACCTTTTGGATCTGTGAATACATAAGATCCCAACATTTGAAATGCATTTGGTATTGAATATGAAGCTGATTTACCAGATCCAGAACCTCCGACTACTAATACGTTAATGTTTCCTCTTTTATCTACTGGTAAATAGTTGTTCTGAGCAAGTATTATTCCTTTATTTTTGCTAAGTATGCTATATTGTTCACCGTTTTCGCTCCAATCACTTGATCCATGTTCAATGTCTGTATATTCATGTTTTGGTTTTGATTTAAATATTCCAATTAGAGCAAATACTACATATATAACTGTAAAATATAATAAGTTTTTTCCAAAAATTGATCCATATCCTTGTGAAAACACTCTTGTTATTGATGTAAAGCTAGTAACTTCTGAAAAGAACTTTTCTATAAACGTGTCTAATTGAAACGCTCCATTAACCATTGATATACCTATTGAATAGCTCATTGGAGCAACAAGTACTATGGATAAAATTACCCATAGTACTAGAACTATAACAATACTTTTTTTATTATCTTTAAAAGCTTTATTTAATTTATATCCCATAATTTTTCACCTTTTTCATTGGTTTTTATTTATCTATATTTCTTGTCCTTCGTATTTATTTGATCTTGTTTTTGTAGCTTGTTTTCTTTTTTCTTCAGAAGCTTTGATTTTACCAAATGCTTTTGTATCAAACTTTGCTACTACAGTTCCGTCTTGTAATTTTAACTCTCCTCTTTCATTCATTTTAGAGTTTTCTGCTGGAATTTCCATAACATTTTCACCTAGTTCAACACTTAAACTGCTTGGTCCTCTTTTAGCATTTTTAGGTGGTATTTCTAATTCCTTTTCTGTTGGTATTATTTGTGCTCCTGCACAATATATGTTAAAATTTTCTTCTGAATGTACATTTGTACTACTCATTCTTTCTTATCCCCCTTTAAGTATCATCTTTTTTGTCTCTAATTTCAAATGCAAAATATGATTTATATGGTTGTAATTTACATTTACCTTTTACTTCATTTGTATCTTCATCAAAGTAAAGTATTGGCTTTACTTCTTCTGTTGTTTCTGGATCAATAATAGATATTGGTCTTTTTAAATTTGGTGTATATTTAAACTCTTTATATACTGTTTCTTTTTCAGAATAAAGAGTATCAAACTTAATTGGCATTGGTTTTTTAGATATTTTAACCCTATTTTCTTCTAGTATACCCATATTAACTACTACACGATCTTTACCAAAAGATAATATTACTAATTGTTCTTCGTCATCTGGTTCATCAACAAAGAACGTCTTCTTTTTTAAATCTCCTCTAATTTCTTCTGCTGACTGTAATCTTTCTACTGTGTACTTAGGTGATTCATTTAAGAATTCTTTTTCTGTTTTATTAATTCTATAAATTATAGTGCTTACTCCTTGTGGATCTGTTATACTAAAGTGTTTTCCTTGTA
>ERZ779869.2618-NODE-2618-length-14625-cov-7.765820_pt1 | contig 14625 bp, 10 predicted proteins | sample MGYA00511557_ERZ779869 | MGnify/ENA primary metagenome ERZ779869 (study PRJEB29588, sample SAMEA2154620) | human gut metagenome | biome: human gut; feature: human-associated habitat; material: faeces | place: Denmark | collected 2008/2010 ...
GTAGCTGACGACGACGCCCAGCGAGGCGCAGACCGCCAACACGAAAGCCCACCGGGCGGCGGGCTGCTGCACGGTGTTCATCACCGCGGAGCCGTCGGCGTTCATCGCGGCCGGCAGCTGGTTCAGCGCATGCGTCTGGTCAGGCACGAGCACGAATCCGGATGCGGCCATGAACAGCGCGTAGGCGATCGCGACGGCCCATTCATGCGCGCCGCCGAGCATCATCACAATATCCATGATGGCCACGCCGACAAAACCACAGGCGATGAATTTCGGCGGAAAATGCGCTTTCAGCGCACCTCCGATCAACGGCGCGGAAATCGCGCCGACCACGGCTCCCGGCAGCAGAATCAGGGCGGCGATCATGCTGGTGTGGCCGAGTCCGCGCTGCAATAGAATCGGCAGCAGGAAGTTCACACCGAGCACGCCACCGGACGACATCAGCAGAATCAGCATGCCCAATGTGAATCCGGGGAATGCGAACGTGCGCACCTCGACCAGCGGATGCTCCATCTTCAGCTGCACGGCGGCGAACACACCCAGCACCCCGATCGCGCCGACAAGCACCGTCCAGAAGCGCCAGTCGCCGTTCCACTGCGCGAAGAAGCTCGCCGCCACGATGATGCCGGCCAGACCGGCCGCCACCAATACCAGCGATGGCACCGACAGATGCCCCTTCCCGCCGTGGCGGATGTCGGGGACGGTAGCGCATCCCAGCACGAGCGAGATGAGCAGGAACGGGATCATCGTGTAGAAGATCCAATGCCAGTTGAGGAATTCCATGACGAGCCCGCCGAACACCGGGCCGATGGCCGGGGCCGCGCAGGTCACCAGACTGACCAGGCCAAGCATCATGCCGCGTCGGTTGAACGGCGCTTTCTCGAGGATGATGTTGGTCAGCAATGGCAGCGAGACGCCGGTGCCCAACGCCATGATGAGCCGCGCCGCGAGCAACATCGGAAAGTTCACGGCGAGCGCGCCGACCACCGTACCTGCCGAGAACAGCGCCACGGCGGTGACGAACAGCCCCTTGGTGGGGAATGTGCGCACCATGAACGGTGAGGTGGGGATGGCTATGGACAGGAGCAGCAGATAGCCGGTGGTGAGCCATTGCACCACGTCGGCGGAGATGGAGAACTCCCCCATCAGCGTGGAGTAGGCGATGTTGAGCGACGTTTCGGATAGGATGCCGAGGAAGGTGAGGATGGAGAGCGCCACCACCACGATAGTGAGTCTGCCTTCGCTCATGGTGCCGGCGGAGCTGGCTGCCGGTGTTGTCCGATGGTTGTGTCGTTCGTCGTGGATGCTCACGGTTCTCCTTGTCGTGTTGGCGTCGTCGGCGTTGACGGCCGCCGGCGATATCCGCATATCGTATTGCCTCGCCTATATCTAGGGAGGAAAAGTTACGCGAAATTGCATGCGCGTATTCGGACACGCCCCCGATTGCGCCAATGCTGCCTATGATGAGATGAAAGCGTGCCGATTACGAAGGGGGCGCATCAGTATAAAGAGAGACTGATGAGAAGGACACCGTTGCTTGTGTTGCGCGGCGGCGGCCGCGGCCGTCATGGCGCTGGGCGTCACCGTGCAGGCGCAATGCGCCGAACCGTATCCGTCCGATACGCAGCAGCCGGATTACACGGCATTGCTCACCGATTTCACCAATTATTACCAGCCGGATCTCACCGCGCCTTCCACGGAGCTGCGTGGACGCGTGGTCAATGCAGAGGTGCTCAAGGAAAACAGCGACGCCACGGTGTCGGTGAATCATAAGGCCAATGAGGGGCGGACCAGTGATGACGATCCGCTCAATCCTCAGCAGCAGCGCGCATTGAAGGACAGTGATTCGCTGATCGAAAACACGTACTCCGATGCGCTTGGCCCGGTTTTGGGGAGGTTTCTGAGCGAGGGCATCAAGCAGGGTGATCTGCCACTTTCCACAACGTTGTTGGTCAAACGGCCCGGAGAAAGCGACATCGGCACGGAACGGCACGCGTTGCTGTCACGGTATGTGAACGATTCCGCCGTGAAGAAGCAGTATGTCCATCCGCGTCCGTTCACGGATCGCACGAATGGCGGCTATGTGGCTGCCGGTCTGCCGAAGACCGAGAATATCATCCATCTGCCGGTGTGGACGGACGATTCCGGCACGCAGCACAACCCCGGCTATGACACGCTCGCCCCCACTGGTTCGTTCCCTTCCGGTCACACCACCGTCGCCTATTCCGGCGGTATCGGCCTGGCCACGCTGCTGCCCCAGCTCGCGCCGGAGATCATGACGCGCGCATCGGAGGCGGCCAACAATCGTCTGATCGTGGGCGTGCACTATCCGCTCGATCTGATGGGCGGGCGCATCATCGGAGAGGCCGGGCTTGCGACGCGGTGGTCCGATGAACAGTTCCGCAACGACAAGTTGATGCCGGCATATCAGGAAATGCAGGCGTATATGGCGAAGCGTTGCGTGGGCGCCAATATCGTTGCCCGCGCGGCGGATGATCCGACGACCGTGCAGAATTGCGTGACCGCGTTGAACGCGAATTCCGCCGATTCCTCCAAGCCGAGCGGCGGATACACCAACGATTTCACCGACGATTTCAGTACACAGCCGGTGACCAACCGCGCGTCGGCATTGGCCGCCTATCAGGCACGCATGAGCTATGGATTCAAGCCGACCTCCGCCACCGGCAAGGCCGCCGTCGTACCGGAAGGCGCGGAGAATCTGTTGACCACCGCGTTCCCGACGTTGAACGCCGAACAACGGAGGGCCGTGCTGGCCGCCACGGAGATTGATTCCGGCGAACCGTTGGACGCAAGCTCGAACGGCTATCAGCGGCTGAATCTCGCCGCCGCCTACAGCGCCAAAGTGACGCTGTCCGCAGACGGTTCCGTGGTCAAGGTGGAGCCGGGGCAGGCCGTCGCCTCCGTGGTGCGCGAGGGCGCCCCAGCTAAGCCCGGCTCATCCAGCGGAAGGAGCGATGCCACTGCCAGCACCACCAAAACCATTGCGAACACCGGCTCGGACATGCTGGCTCCGGCAGGCATGATGGTCGCCTGCTTCATGCTTGGCATCGGATTGATGCTGACCCGCCGACGCGCGTAAGGCAATAGGTCGGGTCACCCTATGGGAGGCCCGACCTTCACTCACCTATTGAAACGGCAACGACGCCGATGCTCATTGCAACCTGTACTCCAGATACACCTGCTCCTCTTCCATGAGCCCTTGGAGCAATGCGGCCCCCACCCTGCGATGCGGAATCCGCACCGTTGGCACAGGCGTTTCGCCGGCTCGTTATGCGCATAGGTGTCGAGGCGGACGACCGCGCAGCCGTGCCCGGCCGCATATTCCTTCGCGTATTGCACCATCCGGCTTCCATACCTGTGGCCCGCGAACCGCGGCGGCACGCACAGCGTATGCACGACAAGCACATCCTCGCCTTCGCCGGGATACTGCCATGCCACGTCGTCGTATTCCGCGGGCTGGGCATTTCAATATCATGCTGGCACGGATCTCACCATCCTCTTCCAGCACGATCATCTCCCCCTGCGGGCACGGCGCGCTTCGGTACAGCGATCGTCGGGTATACGCCCAATTCCCAATGGGAATCGCCTCCATGCTCCTGCTCGTAAGTCAGCAGGTCCTCGTAGGTCGCGGCGATCGCCGCGATATCCGCAGATGTTGCCTGTCGTATCATGCTATTTCTTCCTTTTCGAACCCCGGTGAACCGTAACCGATGTGTCATGGCGAGATTCCGTAGAGGGTTTCACTGTTCCGTAGGTGGTCGCCGGTGGTATCGGGGATGAGGAACGGCTTTATTCAGGCCATTCCTTCGGCAGGCATTCAGCCCCAACCACCTACGGAACCCGAAAACCGCCTACGGAAAGACCGGACCTTGCCGTGACTCCCGGCCCGTATGCATGCATGGAGCCGATACCGCAACCAAGAAGTCATTGTAGAACCGCCCACACGAGCAATGTCCGCCAAATACGACATGCGCTGCGGCGACTTGTGAAATTACCTGAATCATCGTAAAATACCAAGTGGTAATTAAAGGACACCGCTTCAACGAGGAAAGTGAGCAATCCATGACCAACACCACCGACCTGCCATACAAGAATCCCAACCTGCCTGCCGAAGAGCGCATCGCCGATTTGCTCGGACGCATGACCCTCGAAGAGAAGGTCGGCCAGATGATGCAGCTTGATGCTCGCAGCGGCGATCTGGATGACCTGATCGTCAACAAGCACGTCGGCTCGATTCTGCACACCTCCCCCGCGGACCTGCCCCGCGCGGTCGAGACCGTGAACACGAAGACCCGCCTCGGCATTCCGCTGATCATCGGCGACGACTGCATCCACGGCTATTCCTTCTGGCCAGGCTCCACCATCTTCCCATCCCAGCTCGGCATGGCAACAAGCTTCGACACGGCCAAGGTTCAGGCCGCGGGCCGTGCCACCGCCGAAGAGGTCTCCACCACCGGCGTGCATTGGACGTTCTCCCCCGTGCTGTGCATCGCCCGCGACACCCGTTGGGGCCGTGTGGACGAGACGTTCGGCGAGGATCCGTATCTTATCGGCGAGATGGCCTCCGCCATCGTCAAGGGCTATCAGGGCGGCGCCAAAGCTGGCGAGCCGCTCGCCAAGGATGCGATTCTGGCCTGCGCCAAGCATTTCGCCGGCTATTCCGAAACGCAGGGCGGCCGCGACGCTTCCGAAGCGGACCTGTCCCACCGCAAGCTGGAATCGTGGTTCCTGCCGCCGTTCGAACGCGTGGCGAAGGAGGGTTGCGGCACGTTCATGCTCGGATACGAATCCATCGACGGCGTGCCGGTCACCTTCAACAAGTGGCTGCTGTCCGACAAGCTGCGCGGCGACTGGCACTACCAGGGCACGCTGATCACCGACTGGGACAACGTCGGCCGTTCCGTGTGGGAGCAGAAGGTCAAGGCCGATTACGTGCACGCCGCCGCGGACGCGGTCAAGGCCGGCAACGACCTGATCATGACCACGCCGAAGTTCTACGAAGGTGCCATCGAGGCCGTGAAGACCGGCCTGCTGGATGAGTCGCTGATCGACGAAGCCGTGTCCCGCATCCTCGCACTCAAGTTCCGCCTGGGCCTGTTCGAAGATCCGCGTCTGCCGGACCAAGAGCGCATCAAGACGGTTATCGGCTCCAAAGCCCATCAAGAGCTCAACCTGCAAATCGCACGCGAATCCGTGGCGTTGCTGAAGAATGACGGCGCATTGCCGTTCTCGGCTGCGGCGGGCAAACGCATCGCCGTGGTGGGCCCGCTTGCCGATGACGCGCAGGAGCAGTTGGGCGATTGGGCCGGCAATTCCGGTCAGGTCAATTGGATGCCGGATGGCCAGCCGCGTGAGATGATCACCACCGTGCTTGACGGGTTCAAGCAGCTTGCGCCCGAAGGATGCGAGGTTGCGTATTCGCGTGGCGCGAACATCATCGATTTGGTGGACGATCCGGAAGGCGAGTTCTATCCGGATGGCCAGCCTCGTCCGAAGCTCGCCGTCTCCGCCAAGTTCGACCAGCAACTGCTGGATGAGGCGGTGGACAACGCTCGCCGTTCCGACCTTGTTGTCGCCGTCGTGGGCGATGTGGTGCAGTTGGTCGGCGAGACCTGCTCCACCGCCACACTGGAACTGCTCGGCGGGCAGAACGCCATGCTCAAAGCGCTTGCCGACGTGGCCCGCGAGACCGGCAAGCCGCTGGTCGTGGTGCTGATGAGCTCCAAGCCGCAGGTGATGCCGGCATGCGTGATCGGCACGAATGGCGTGATCGTGGACGAATCCACGGCCGACGGTGTCAGCGCGTTCATGTGGGCGCCGAATCCGGGTATGAAGGGTGGCCAGGCCATCGCCGAAATCATTCTTGGTGAAACCGAGCCGAGCGGACGTCTGCCGATCACCTTCCCGCGTCATGCGGGCCAGCTGCCGGTCTATTACAACCAGATCCGTGGCCAGCACGGCAATCGTTATGCCGATCTCACGCAGGATCCGGCGTTCGCGTTCGGCGAGGGCCTCGGCTACACGACCTTCGCATATGGCGAACCGACAATCACGAACGTTCCGGCTTCCGGCACGTTCGCCACCACCGATACCATGCATGTCGAGGTTGCGCTCACCAACACCGGCGAGCGCAAAGGCACCGAAGTAGCGCAGTTGTATATCGGCGATATCGTGACGTCCTACAGTTGGACGGACCGCGAGCTCAAAGCGTTCCAGCGCGTGGAGCTTGAGCCGGGTGAGACCAAGACCGTTGCGTTCGATATTCCGGTTTCGGAGTGCACTATCGTCGATTCGGATGCCAACCGTATCGTCGAGCCGGGCGAGTTCGAAGTGTTGATTGGCCATTCGAGCCGTCGTCGCGATTTGAAGCGCACCACGTTCACTGTGGCGTAGTTGTATGCGATAGTGCGATTGCGTTGCGTAACCACATTGCGTAATCGCACTATTCAATACCCCCTTTCGCTCACGCAAAGTAAATCAAGCCGTCAATATACGTATGTGAGCGAAAAGGGGTAATCGTATGCCATTATGCAAAATCACAAATGGCGGAATTCCAACGTTTCCTATTTCTAAAATCAGATAATTCAGCGCACGTATGCGCAAAAACGCACTTTTCCGCAATCCGTGAGCAAAAGGGTGGCTTGCGATTGGGCTCGTGCAAGCCACAAACCACCAATCAAATCGCAAATCGCAATCCGTGAGCAAAAGGGTGCTTCACGCAAACCAAACCGCAAACCGCAAACCAAACCGCAAGTCCAAAAACCGCAGGTCGAAAAACGAAAGCAGATAGACAATCATCAGAATCACGCAATCGCAACCAACCGGCGGAACGGACACGACCAAATCAATAAATCCGAATCAGCGGTAGGCGTCCCACAGGGGCTCGGGGAACAGCAGGTTTTCCATTTCAGCCCATTCTGCGCATAGGTCGACTTCCGGTTCGCGCAGCCACCACAGCTGGATGCCATCCATGATTTCCATGGCCTTGCGCACCACCGGCCGCATGCTTTCCTCCCATGAGCCGAGTTGCGGCGGAACCAACCATGGATAACGGGAATAATGTGCCCAGATGTTGTCCATTCGTTCCATGAATTCATCATGCAGCGGATGGTCCGGGTTCAGGGATTCGGCCGACAGCACGGTGAACAGCTGCACCATCATGCGGCGGCGCGAGTTGTGTTTCACCAGGTAGCGCAGATACGCGGGAAAATGCGGCGCGGACGGGTCGCTGCCCGGCATGCCCGAAGAGAAGAAGTCCTCCGGCGTGCCGGTCTGCCCGTAGTATTCGTCATATACCAGCGCCAGCATCTTGTCTTTGTTTTCGACGTATCGCAGCACGCCTTGTTTGGAAATGCCGACCCGATCGGCCACGTCCTGGATGGAGATGCCGTTGAATCCGCGTTCGCTGATGAGCTGCACCGCCGCATCCAGCACTTCCGCACGACGCTCTTGTGGCGATTTGCGGGTACGTTTCGAAGTCTCTTCCTCTGCCATGGTTCCGAGTCTAATGCACCTTGCGTCGATTGCCGTTGATTGACTGCCTATATCACGTCATCATGAGGGACATCCGTCCGAATCCATCCATGACGCCATACGCGAGTCAGATCCCATGCTTCGAGATTGCCGCCGTTGCGAGGGTCCCGCGGCGGTTTTCCTTCGCCGCTGCCTGGTTTCGCGGAACGCGCAAGCTGGTAGCTCCAATAGACCTGCCCCGCCGACGCATCCCATGCCGCGCGTTGCAATCGCGATACTTGGCGGTATGCGTCCGCCCGGTTTCGGCTGTGCAGGGCCCACCGGTTCTCCACGCACCACTCGCCCACCAGCACGGGAATACGACGGGCCGCCAAACGGATAGCGATGCTACTCGCGCCCACCAGCATCCGGTACAGCCATGGCAGTCGCCGCGATCGCAGGTACAGCCGGCGTGCCGGTCCCGAAAACAGCGGATCCTCCATCGCGATGAGATACTGATGGGTGTCGAGCATGACGTTGCGCATGCCGGCGCGACGGAACCAGTCGCCCCAGCGGAGCAGTCGGAAGCCGTCATGGAATACGATTATGGTTTCCGGGCGCAGTATGGCGCGCAACCGAGCGTAGGCTTCGCGGTAGAAGCGCTTCAGAAAGCGCAGTGGGACATGCGTGCTGCCGGAGGCCTCGCGGACGTCCTTCGCCGTATTCGACGTGCCATGGAACACCGACCAGCTCACCGGTTCGTTGAGCACTTCGATGCTGTGTAGGGTCGGCTCGTCACGATATCGGCGGGCCAATCGTTCCAGCACATTCAACGCGTATTCCACCAAGTCCGGATTCTGCGCCCATTTGCACACGCCCGTCAGGCCGCCGTTGTCGAAACCATTCTGTGAGCCGGGCACGGTATGCAGGTCGATCATGATCTTCAGTCCCGTCTCCCGCGCCCAACGGAACGCGCGGTCGAGGTATGCGATGCAGCCCGGATGTCCGGGCCAGTCGCCGAAGATGAAATATGGTATGGGAATGCGCACGAGATTGAGCCCATGGTCGGCGATGATGCGGAAATCCTCCAGGGTGATGTAGGTGTCGCGGTGCCGGCGCAGTTCCTCGGCGAGATTCCGTTCGGACCAGAGGGCGCCGTGCGTGCGGTGCATCCAGATTTCGTCATCTTCGGCAGTGCGAACGAACGGTTCCGGATCCATCCATTTCTCCAGCACCAGCCAGTTGCCGAGGTTCACGCCGTTGATTCGCTCGTCGATGCCCAGCACCATGCGTCTCACCGCCTTTCTGTGCGGGGTTTCGCCCGGCTTGTCGTTTCCGCCCATTCAAACTCCAAGACCACCCGAGCCCAAACCCCATTTCAGCCCAATGGGCCAAGGAACCGCACCGTTCGCAACGTTCCTTGGCCCATTGTATGCGTCCTGCAATCAGCCACGCGGCCGGTTGGAATCGGACCACGGCCGGATTGGGGTTTCGGAATGATCGTGGCCGGCCGGGCGGGATCAGTCGACCGGCTTCGTCTCGTCCGCCTCGTAGTCGAAGAAGTCGAAGTCGGCGGTTTTCTCATGCAACGCGGCATCGGTGACGGCGACGCCGACCATGGTGTCGGTGAGCAGCTTGTAGTTCCAGTAGTAGAAGCCGCTGCCCTTGCTCCATGCGGCGAGCTGGGATTCGGCCACGCCCTGGTACAGCGAGCGCTTCTGTTCGGCGGTCAGGGTCTCGGCCTGCGCGCCTTCCTCGCCGTTGAGCACGCTTTGTCCGCCGTGGGTGTCCACACCGCAGCCGACGGAGTTGAACAGGCACCACTCCCCCACAATCACCGGGAAGTATTCGCTCATCTCGGCGATCATCGGCGCATAGGTATTCCTCACGAAGTCGTCGTAGCCTTCCACGGTCTGCGGGCAGCCCATCATTTCGGCGGTCATGAGGTACTGGTGGGTGTCGAGGACCACGTTCTCGAATTCCGGCGCAAGCCTGCCATCGGACCCGCGCATGAAGCCCTTCCACTGCTCGATGTCGAAGCCGTCGTGGAACACCACGGCCTTGTCCGTCGGCAGCGCGCCCTTGTCGGCGTCGCGCAGACGGTGGTAGGCGGTGACGTAGAAGTCCTTGAGCCAGTCGAAGGCGATCGGGCCGGTGCCTTCGGCGAGCTCCGGGTCGACCGCCTTGTAGCGTTCGGTCACATTCATCATCGGCCAGGAGGTGGTGGTGTTCGGCTCGTTGATGATCTTGATGCCCATCAGCGCCTGGCGATGGCCGTACCGCTTGGCGAGGCGTTCGAGCACGGACAGCACGAATTCGACTTCGTCGGGCAGCTGCGCCCATTTGCACACGCCGGAGATGCCGCCGTTGTCGAAGCCGTTCTGGCTCATCGGCGCGGTGTGCAGGTCGATAAGGATGGTCAGGCCGTATTTTTCGGCCTAGTTGAAGGCTTTGTCGAGTTCGTCGATGCAGCCGATGAACGGTGCACGGTCGCCGAAGATGAAGTACGGCACGGGGATGCGCACGGAGTTCAGCCCCCATGATTTGATGGTGGCGGAGTCGCGTTCGTTGATGTATTCGGCGCGGTGGGTCTTGATGCGGGCCTCGTAGACGGCCGGGTCGAGCTGCGTCGGCAGGTAGTATTCGTCGTCCGCGGTGGTGCCGTCGAACAGCGCCGGATTCATCCACTTCTCCAGCACCAGCCAGTTGCCGAGGTTCACGCCTTTGATGTAGTCGGGATTCATGTGCACTCCTTCGTACGTCATGCAGTTTCTATTACTTAGTAACTACTTAGTTATATCGTAATACATTTCCGTTCCACACGCAACCCAATCTCGTCGGCATCCCACGGCGAAGGACTGCTCGGATGAGAAAAACCACCAATACAAACAAAGGTGCCCGCCGCGCATGGAGGGGATCCATCGCGGCGGGCACCTCATGGGCAGGGCGCCGGCAATCGGCATATCGCCGGGAAAAAGGGAAAAACCGGCATTACGCGCGAGCCGACGCCGTATCACTCCGGCTCAGTCCAGCACGAAAGTGTTGAACGAACGCGGAGCAAGCGTTACCTTGAAGCCGCGTTCGGCGGCATCGGGATCGGCGAATGCGAACGGACGTTCCTCGTCGAGGGCGTTCTGTGCCACGACCACCACCGTGCCGTCCGGGTTGCGGAAGGCGATGGCCATCGAGTTGAAGTGGCCGGTGGTGCCGAGCACCTTCGCGCCGGGCCTGACGTAGTGCGAGAAGTGGCGCATCACGTAGTATTCCGGATTGCGGCGCACCTCATGCTTGTCGGCGGTGATGGTGAACAGGGAGTTCTGCCACCAGCCCCATGTGGAATCCTGGTCGTCGAGGATCATGTTCCAGTAGGTGTATGCGGTGGCGCCGTTGCGGAAGTAGTGGTTGATCAGATGGAAGATGTACTCCGCGTACTCCCAGCTGTTGTCGCCGGTGCCGCATTCGGACTCCGACTGGATCAGCTCGATCTCCGGCCATGATTCGTGCGTGCGGGCGATGCAGTTCTGGCCGGCCCACTGGTAGGCGATGCCCTTGATGTACTTGCGCGCGCCGTCGTCGAAGAGGATGTTGTCGACGAAGCGGTTGTAGTTGTTGAGCGTCATGCCGTAGCCGCCGCCGGTCCAGGCCATGTCTTCCGGGCCGTTGAGCGTGCCAAGCCAGATGTCGGTGCTGAGTCCGGCCTCGTCGAACGCCGGTCCGAGGTAGTCGCGGATGAACACCTTGAGCGCTTCGGAATCCCACAGGGCGCTCGGGAACTTCTGGTCGGCGAACACCTCGTTCTGCACGTGCAGCTGGTTCACAGTGATGCCATGCTCGGCGTAGGCCTGAATGTACTTGACGAAGTACTTGGCGTAGGCCTTGAGGTTCTCCGGGGTCTGCACGAGACGGCCGTAGTTGTAGGCCTTCGGGCGCTTCATCCACGTCGGCGGGCTCCACGGACTGGAGAACAGCTGCATGTTCGGCTGCCATTCCTGCGCGCGGTGGATGTACGGGATCAGGGTCTGCTCGTCGTGTTCGACGGAGAAATGCTCCATCCCGTAGTCGCCGTCGACCTCGTCGTAGCTGTACCAGTGGTCGGCGAAATCATTGGCGCCGACGGGGGCGCGGTTGAAGGTGAAGTTCATTTCGTCGGGGCTGAACAGCTCCTTGATGATCTGGTCGCGTTCGGCTTCGCTGACGTTCTGCAGCGGCAGCCAGCCGAGTTCGTTGAAGCAGCCGCCGAAGCCGCGCAGGGCCTGGTATTCGTTGCCGTCGAGCTGCAGGTCGGCCGCGGTGGTGGCGTTGGTGGATTCGATGTCGGAGGTTCGGTCGGCAAGCTTGTCGTCTTGCGTCGTTGCAATCCAGGTGGTCATGATGTTCCTTGGTATCGTCGTTGATAATTCGGATATTCGTTGATGGTTGGCATGGATGGGAGGCGGGGCGATTCGGTCCCGCGGAGGGGAGACGGCCTATGGCACGACCGTCTCCCCCGGTTTACAGCAGCTGCCTTACTTGACCTTCTTGATGGCCATGATGAAGAAGCAGCCGATGATGGCCAATGCGATGGACGTCGGGAACGCGAAGTTGTAGCCGAGGTTGACCACGATGGCGGACATGACGACCGGGCCGCACATCTGGCCGAGGGTGGTGGCCATGTTCAGGATGCCCAGATCCTTGCCGGCCTCTTCCTTGTTCGGCAGCACGTCCACCAGCAGCGCCTGGTCGACGGCGGAGTAGACGGCGTAGCCGAGGCCTGCGATGCCGGCGAACAGGTACATGCCCATGGTGGACTTGAAGATCCACGGCATGGCGATGCCGACGGCGAAGAGCACGGAAGCGACGACGACCGGGACCTTGCGGCGGCCGATGAGATCGGAGACCGGGCCGGAGATGAAGGAGCCAACCAGGGACATGACCATCATGATCATGGACACGACGGACACGGTGACGGCGGATTCCTTGACGGACTGGCCGATGTAGTTCTGGATGATGTACAGCTGGTAGACGTTGATCATCTGGTAGGCCATGAGCATGCAGAAGCGGCCGGCGAACGCCTTGTAGAAGTCATGCGCGGTGGAGAACTTCGGCGGGCGGAAGGAGGAGAGGATGTCCTTGGCGGAGCCTTCGTCCTTCGGCAGGAAGTCTGCGGACTGCTCCTTCGGGATGATGATCACGGCGACCACGCCACCGAGGAACATGAGCACGCCGGCGACGGCGAAGCCCGGAATCAGGTTTTCGATGAACAGTGCGCCGAGCATGGTGCCGATCGGAGCGCCGATGGTAGAGCCGGCGCCGTAGAAGGCGGACATGGTGCCACGGATCTTGGAAGGCACGCGGTCGGACAGGATGGCGACCATCGGCGCGATCATGCAGTTCAGACCGAACATGCAGGCGCAGTAGAAGATGGTCAGCAGCACGGCGTTATGCGTGGTGCCGGTCAGGAACAGGGTGACGCCACCGAGCACGGCTCCGAAGAGGATCCACGGGGGTACGGCGGCCGAAGCGGGAACGGGAGCGATCGGAGAAGTTGCCGAACATCAGGTTGGCGACCAGGGATGCGACCGCGGTGAACGCGTTGACGATGCCGACCAACGCATCGGCGTTGACGCCCGGGATGGTCTTGTAGTGCATGGGCAGCAGCACTGCGGAAACGATGCCCAGACCGGACATCCACAGCACTCCGAATACCAGGAAGCCTGCGCCGAAACGTGCGGCGTTCATCTTGGACAGCGGCTTGCCGGTTTCCGGGGACAGCGACGGATCCTTTTCCGCCGCGGCGATGTTGGCGTTGTAAGCGGCAAGGCGCTCCGCCTTGCTGGCGATTGCTTCACTCATGAAACTCTCTCCTTCGAATCATGCCTCAGTAGTGAACTTATGTTATGTTGTGTGCGATTCCGCACCTTAGCGGTGTATGTGGTGGTGGGACGGCCTCGCCCCATCTGTTAACTACCATGTGGTAACTAACGTGTTTTCAGCGTAAACCATCTTTCGCAAAGGCACAAGTCGACGTCATGTCATCGCCGTCTCAAAGCGTTTGCAAAACCGGTCGGACACTGTTTCATTCAGCTTCACAGTCACCGGTTTTTATTACCTAGTAACTGCTTAGTTAAATCATATTACAAATCGTTTGTCTGCGATAATCCGGCGTGTTCCAAGGGTTCCCATCGTCTTCTTCTCCCCCTTCTTGTACCTTAGTAAGCACCAGATGAAGGAGAGCATATGCGTCGCCGCACCGAAAACAAACCCAGAAAGCGAATGAGCGCCGAGGATCGCAGGAAGGCGATTCTCGAGACCACGGTCTCATTCATCTCCCAGTTCGGTTTCTGGGGCTTCACCATCCGCGATGTGGCCCAGGCTCAGAACATCACCGAAGCCGGCCTCCTTTACTACTTCAAATCCAAAGAACAACTGCTTGAGGAAACCCTCAAATACGCCGATCGGACCAATCAGATCGCCATCGCCGAGCATCTTGGCGTGCAGGGCGTGACCGGCGAAGTCCTTGACGACGGCATCGCATACCACTGCGATCTGGGGCTGAAGGCCATTTCCACGGGAACCGTGGAGACCAACGCCGACCGTCCGGAGATGGTCCGGCTCTACACCTTGCTGGAAAGCGAGGCGCTGAGCAAGGACCATCCCGTGCACGAGTATTTCGAACAGCGCGAAATCAATCTGCTGAAGGAATACGCGTTCGCGGCCAAGCGCGACGGCGTCGCCGATCCGGAGCGCACCGCGCTGCAGGTCCTGTCCGCGATGGAAGGCCTGCAGCTGCGCTGGCTCAACGGATCGCATGACGTCGACTTCATCGGGGAATGGAAGGCCATCATCGACCTGCTCATCCCCTGACCCAGTCGAGCCGTCACGTCGCCGTCACCGTTGCCACCACCGCTTTGCCGCTCAGCCGGCGATGACGACCACATTCCAGCGGCCGATCGTCAGCCTGTCGCCCACCTCGACCTTCGAGCCCTCCTTCAGAGCGATCGCCGCGGTGGCGGATTCATCGACGGTGCCGTCGGTGCCCACCACCACCGGAGCGACCACCACATCGCCCGACACCGGGCTGTCGATGGTGACCTCGTCGGCGGAGTAGTTGAGCAGATACGTCACCCGCTCGCCGCGAGCGTTCGTTCCGCGACGCACCGTCACCTGTCCGGC
>ERZ779869.2623-NODE-2623-length-14599-cov-7.402090_pt1 | contig 14599 bp, 17 predicted proteins | sample MGYA00511557_ERZ779869 | MGnify/ENA primary metagenome ERZ779869 (study PRJEB29588, sample SAMEA2154620) | human gut metagenome | biome: human gut; feature: human-associated habitat; material: faeces | place: Denmark | collected 2008/2010 ...
GCGGCTGCTGCTGACGACGGCGGATTCGATTAAAGAGGTGGCATTTGAGGTCGGGTATTCGAATGCCCTCTATTTTTCGTCGGAATTCCGTCGTTATTCGGGGGAATCGCCGCGGGAATTCCGACGACGGCGGCGTCCCGGAACGGAATGCAGTTAATTTTTGCAAACCGGCTGGAAAAGCGTCGGAAATACGGCTATTTTATACTTCAGTGGTCCGGCCCGGGTGGCGGAATGGCAGACGCAGCAGACTTAAAATCTGCTTTCAGAAATGAAGTACGGGTTCGATCCCCGTCCCGGGTACCACTTAACAATCAATGGGTTGTGATTGGACAGCCGAAACTTCTCTTGAGAGGCCTGTTTCCACGTTGGGACCCAAGTAACCTTATGATTCAAAAAAAGGAAGTGGCTAAAATCGGTGATCCGCTGGAAGTTGTGCCACTCCGAATGAACCGTCGCCACCGTTTACAGGGCGATTCTCCGGCATCTGTCCGGCATCGATATTTACGGTGCTTGTTCTTTGTACCAGACTGCAAATTAGTTTTTTCCCCCGCATATCCCCGCGCAAGTCGTGTATCATGAAAAGCGCATGAAGTAGGCAGCCCCATACCCTCGACAGTGCTTTAATTGTCTCCGGTGTTTGATTTCATGATACAACCGCCACCACCGGGAAGATGGCGGTGATCTACCGGAAGGCGCGCGAACGGCTCAACTCGAAGCTGCAGACACATGTCCTCTCCGGGAAAGACCCGCTCGAAGGGGCGCAGCTGGTAAAATTGATCGAGGAGCTCACCGCCGCCTACGGAAAACTGGAGGAGGCGTTCCGCGCGGAGTTCGGCCGGGCGATCCCCTACGTCGCCGAGAGCTACTACTTCGACGCGCTGAAAGACCTTAATAAAACGGTCCTCGGCAAGCTCGACACCGCGAAGATCGAACTCCTCAAACAGGATGCTTTTACTCACGTCGCCGGAATGACGCAGAACATGCTGAAAACCGACGTCGCTTTCCTGCGGCAGAATTCGGCCGAGGTGTTCCGCGTCGCCTCCGCCACCGGGATCACCCGCGAGGAGGCGACCCAATCACTGCTGGGACGGATTCTGACCCGGCCGGAGGGGTTCCAGTTCGTCGACGCCGGCGGCCGCACCTGGGACAATGAATCGTACTGCAAGATGCTCTCCCGGACGGTGCTGCTGAATGCCGGGCGCCAAACCTATTTCGACACCTGCGCCGAAAACGGAAACGACGTGGTCCGGGTGACGGTCTCCGGCAACCCCTGTCCCGCCTGCGCGGTGTGGGAGAACCGGCTGTTGTCGATCAGCGGCGCCACCGAGGGACTGCCGACCGTTTCACAGGCGACCGCCGCCGGGCTGTGCCACCCGAACTGCACGCACTCCTTCGTCGCGGTCGGGGAATTTGCTCGGCAGGAGGATTTCACCGCCGACGGCCGCCCGAAAGAGGGCGTCAACTCCCCCGGGAAGGAGGAGAAGGACGACAAGGAGGCGTGGCAGAAGTATCGGGACAGCCTGAAAGCGCAAAAAGCTAAGGAAGGCCCCTCCGCTGCGTCAAAGCAGAAATCCGCGTCAACTACCCCGGCAACGCCTGAACCGGCCACCAAAGCCACGGAAAAGCCAGCAAAGGGCACTCCCGCAGCAAAACAAAAGGAAACGCGGGAAGAACACCGCGCCAGACGCCAGGCACAGTGGGAAGCCGCCTACGACAAACGGCGCGACGACTGGCATCGGCAGATCATCAAAGATGGCGGCTCGAAGGAGCTGGCAGGAGAGCTGGCCGACGCCTATACGCCAGGAATGGCCAAACTCGGGAAACCACCGAAAATTGTTTTTGAAAAGGGACGTGCTTACCATTTACCCGGAAATAACGAGATTCATCTCGATCCGGATGCATCAAGTTGGAACGGTCATCCGTTGACGGCACGTCATGAATTTGGACATTGGATTGATTTCCACACTCGCTTTCGCAATTACCGAAAGTTTAAAACCGTTGACGACATTCGTTCTGCTGCGGCAGAATTTAATGCAGCCGCCGCCGCGGATTGGAAACTGCTCAAGAAAAAGGCCAAAGGTAATTTAAAGATCTACAAGAAAGATTTATATGTAACACCTTATGATCCTCCGGAGGGAACGTATTGGCAGGAAGCATCGCAAGCTATGTTCGGGAAACCAATCAGTAAGTTGAATCTGGCCGAACGAAAAATTCTGCGACAGCATCAGGATGCGCTCGGCTCAATCACCAACGGTAACTATGGCGGTGGCCATGCCAAGACATATTACAAGGGAGATGGGAAAAATAATGTTGAAGCGTTCGCGCAAGCTTACGCGGCATGTTGCCGAAACGATGAGCAATTCCGACTTGAATTTCCGAACATGACCGCTTATATTGAAAATTTGATGAAAGGGTTGGAAAAATGAGCGAGTTTCCCTTTGGATTCAATTATGAAACGCTGATTACTAATGAAGATCGGGCGTTGCGAAAATTGGCGCTGACGCTGTATTCCGAGGATGCGGCTGACTATATTGCTGAAAAATATACAATTGATGACAACTGGCAGAGTTATGATGACAAAGTGAGAAATCTTATCTCTCGCAAGTTGCCGGAAGCGGAATTTATAAGAGAAATTCAACAACTGAATTTAAAAACCCCACGTCGTCTGTATTGATATTCTGCCCCGGCTTGTCGGCCGGGTTTTTCTTTGCCTCGAATATGGATTAAAACGCAAGATTTTTGCAAAATAATCCATACTTCCGGTTGATGGTTCCGGAAACGGCACTATATTGAAAATCAAGGGGGTTTTCAGTATGGAACAGGCGCCGGAGTGCTGGGGAAAATTCGATCAATGCGGGCGGAAGTGCGAATTCGCAGCCGCCTGCCGCCTCTGCACCGAAACCGAATCCCGCATCGATCGTCCGGTCGGCGGGCAGGATTTCGACAGCGTCGCGGAGTGGGCGCCCGATCTCGCCGATCGAACACTCTTCTCAAAAAAGACGCAATGCTGCCGCGATTGCGGTCAACATGTTTCAGACGCTGTCCTGCGATGCTGAACCCGCGGGGAATTTGGTTGCGGGACATCCGCCGCCGAGGAATTTTGAAAGATCGTGCAAAGTTTGTTGCCTGGCGACTTGCATTTGCATTAAAAAAGTTCTATATTAAAGAAATCGCTCGGGGTGTGGCTCAGTCTGGCTAGAGCGCTGCGTTCGGGACGCAGAGGCCGGAGGTTCAAATCCTCTCACCCCGACCAATCTTAACTATTTATCCATCAAGGACTTGTACTTGGTGGATTTTTTATTTCAAGCCTAAGCGGCTGACGTTACGGCGCTTGCGCATTCTCTCGTTGGCTTTAATTTCCCCGCCAGAGAAGGAAAAAACCGTCAAAAAATCCCATCCCGGCATCTTCGACGTGCCGTTTTCTCCGTTTCAAAGAGTTGCCAACTAAGCCAATCTCTGCTGTTTTGAGGAGAAAATCTATTTCCGAAAATTGAAAGTTCGCAACAATGTATATAACGAGGTAGATTTTTCATCCAAATCTTCTCTGCGCTTTTGACGGAGAAAAAATCTGAACTAAAACTAAAAGTCAGCAAAAATGAACAAATGATATTAACCCTATTTTGAGAGCAGAACTCATAACTTTTGGAATCAGCCGAAAAAAAACTCCGCCAGCATTTTTCTGCGCTGACGGAGCTTCTTTGAGTCAGCCGAGCAACTCTGCTACTTGTTCCTCCCATATTTCCGGGATTTGCCCGCGAAGTTTTTCAAGTGTCAGTGTTGGAGGGTACTGACCCGAGATAATCCGGTGGATAACCTCAGGGGCAAGCATCGAAAGTCGTATTAGCCCCGATACGTTGCCGGGATCTCGACCAATGTGTCGGGCAAGTTCTCTGGCATTCGTAAATCGTCCTTCATCAATCAATGTCTGCCACCTACGCCCACGGGCGATAGCCAGCACTAACGGATCATGTCCTAGTCCGTATTCTTCCGGCACTACGATTTTTCTGCGATTTGCCATCGTACGGAATATCAAAGGTATGGTAACCCTGATGTTCCCGTTTTCCAATTCCTCAATCTTTGTCTGTGGCATACATAGCCTCCTCTATCATTGATTTTACTCCGCCGGTTTTTATTTCCAACGTTAATCCGTATTCTGCTATTAATGCCCGCTCGATCAGCAATTCGGCAAGTCGTTGCTTTTCGCCATTGGTCATTTCCGTCCAAATTTCTTTGTTGAAAATTTCGGAAATGCGGCGGGCTTCAATGCCGGTCATCCGTGACAAGTTGGCAATCACTTCCGGGGCGGTCATTACTCTCATCAGCTGTTCGTATATCAGTTTTTCGATTTCTGCACTGTTAACCCGTTTTACCGGACACTCAGATATGACACGCTTAGTATCCTTGACGCACTTGTAGTAAAAATATTTTTTACCGTTTTTCTTGGTGTAAGTCGGCATCATGGCACTGTTGCAATGTCCGCATCGGAGGATACCCTTCAAAGGTGCGATAGTTTCCAGCCGCTGGGCTTTATCCGGAACAGGAGCATTATTTTGAAGGAACTCGTGAGCCTGATTCCATACTGCAGCATCCAGAATCCCTTCCTGTTCACCTTCTACGATTTCACCTTTATAGTTAACTTTGCCGATATAGGTGTAGTTATTTAAAATTCGGTAAATAAGCGGTGTTGTCCAATCCTTCCCCTGCTTGGTTCTAATGCCACTTTGATTCAATTCCAATGCGATTTGCTTGGGAGACTGAATTTCAAGAAAACGGGTGAATATCTTTTTTACGATTTCAGCTTCTTCTGGTATGATTATCAAGTGTTTGTTTTTAACGCCATATCCCAACGGCAACGAACCGCCAACCCATTTGCCTTTGAGACGACTGGCAGCCATCTTATCTCTTACCCGCTCTGTTATGACTTCTCGTTCGAATTGGGCAAAGGTGATAAGGATGTTGAGCATCATGCGTCCGGCTGAAGTGTGAGTGTTTATTTCCTGCGTCACGCTGACAAAAGCTACATTCTTTTTGTCGAAAATCTTGGACAACTCGGCAAAATCGCATATGGAGCGGGAGAGCCGGTCGATTTTATAAACGACGATGATGTCGATTTTGCCTGCATCGACATCATCGAGAAGTTTCTGCAGTGCAGGGCGTTTCATGTTACCGCCGGAGAATCCGCCGTCATCATAATGCTCCGGCAGACATACCCAGCCATTGGATTTCTGGCTGGCGATATAAGCTTCTCCTGCTTCGCGCTGGGCATCAAGACTGTTGAATTCCTGCTCCAGTCCATCTTCAACGGACTTACGACAATAGATTGCACAACGTTTGATTTCTGGCTTTTTATTTTCCATTATCGCACCCCGAAGAATAATTTACCGTTCCATCGCGTCCCGGTGATTTTCCGTGCGACCGCCGAGAGCGATTTATACTGTTGTCCGTCATACTCGAAGATGCCATCCCCGACAGCAACGACCTCGTGCATTACACCTTTCCATACCCTGCAGAATCGTGTTCCTGGTGTCTTGGTAAGACGTTTAGCCGGTATTTGCTCAAGGTTCGCCAACGGATCATTATCCGCTAGAGTTTCCAGGATTTCCGCGTCCGCATCCGATACTCCCCCAAAGTAAATTTCCTGCAGCCTGTAGGCGATACGCTTACGGAGATTACGCGCGGTGGTCTGTCCGCAATCGAAGCCGTGGAGTTCAAGAAATTTTGCCTTAAGTTCCGGCATCAGCATGACATTCACGGCTGCTATTTGCCTTCGTATTAGTTGTTTTTTATCTGTTCTCATTGTTTGACGACTCCTTCTGTGGCTGTATTAATTAAGCGTTCCTGAGCCTCCTTATCCAGTCGTTTATCCGCTATTCTCCGAACTATTCCGGCTAATAAACAGATGGCTTGGCGGATATTCATAGGGTATTTTTCAAGACCGGTCACAGACTTGGTTTTACGGTTCTGAGAGCATCGTTCCATAGTCATGTCCTCACTTAAAATTGGTCGAGACCAACGAACACAAAGACTTCGCGAATGGGTTTCAGATATTTTTTATGGAATCCCATACGCGAGATTTTATACTTTTTTGCTAAAGAGGAAATTGTTTCTCCCGTAAGAATTTCCCGACAGACTTCCTGAAGTTTTGTGGGCAGCAGAGACATTGCGTACATCACACTTTCACGCAGCATCATGGTGTCATATTCCGACCGGCAACGATTTCCCACTGTTGAATAATATTCATCTGCATCAATCATATCGGCAACAGTATCCCCATCATCGTTTACCACAAAGTCAAGAGAAACAATTTCTTGAGGAGTACCGTTTTTCTTCCGAGCTTCCCGGTCGATAAGATTTTTTGCTCTGTTGAACAATACACGTTTGGCAAATGTGTATTTGTTGCTGCGCAGTGCATCAAATTTTTGCTGAGCATTCCATACGATTAGGGACAATGTCTGGCAAAGGTCATCCAGCTGACTTGTATTCCAAAGCCCTGTCTTTACCAAATAACAGGCCTTTTCCCTAATGATTTTTTGAAGTTGCTCGTCAAAATATTCATTCTTGACAACCGATGACGCATCCGCTTTTTCTGCAGCGAAAGAAAAGGAGTCTTTTTCCATTGTGCCTTCTCCTTGATAGAGCGGAGAGGCCTTTCAGGGACAGCCGGAAAGTTCAAACCTCAACCGCTTTCAAGGGCAAAGGCACGATTTTTTTTGTCGCCTCGAGCGATTTTTTTTGTCGCCTGAAAAAAAGCAAAAAAAAATACAGTTTCGGCAGTCTAGGTTGCTTGTTTACCGTGCTTAAAATGCCACAAAAGCAAATACTCTTAATTGCCGATACAATAATATTCCACGGGCATTTCGCCGACGGAAGTTCGGAAAAGAATCCGCATCCGCCGATACGGAACATCCGTTGCCGCCTGTACCGTCGCTCAAAAAGAGAGGGCACCGCTTGCATCGGTTCAGTTCCGCGATATATTATATTATGGAAAAGACGAAAACAACAATTAGAATGAAAACCATGAAAACAGAATGTCGGGCAGACATGCTGCAGAATCTTACCAGCCGGAAAATCCGGGAAATCGCAATGTGGCAGTCCGCGATTGATTTGAACTGCGCCCCAGGGGACTTCCTCATGGAGGAGAACCGTCTTGCAATCTCCGAGCCGGATCCACGGGCAAGGCGTTACCTCTCTCTGCCGTTTGAATGCAATCTGGTCAGCTACGGCAGTAACATTGTGGCATCCGTCAGCGAAGCGACACGCGAGACGGTAAAGTCGTATATCGAAACCTACCCGATGGAACACTGTTTCGAGACACCAAACCTGCACATTCTGAACGAGGCTCTTTCAAAGTTCGATCTCGCCGTTTGTTTCATGGCGGAATATTTCTTGCCGGAACTGAACTGCCTGAAAATGCGTGCCTGCAAATATCATCTGAAACTTCTGGAACCGCCGGATTTCCAGTCTCTTTATCAGCCACAATGGAGCCATGCACTCTGCGAACAGAGGAAGCAGCTCGACGTTCTGGGCGTGGGAGCCTACGACAAAGACAGGCTGATCGCTCTTGCCGGCGCATCCGCAGACTGCGACTCAATGTGGCAGATCGGCATCGATGTCCTGCCGGAATATCGTTCCCGCGGCATCGGTTCAGCATTGACATCCCGCCTGGCATTCGAGATACTAAAACGCGGCAGAGTCCCCTTCTACTGCGCGGCATGGTCCAATCTGCGATCCGTCAGGAATGCAATACGGAGCGGATTCCGACCGGCATGGGTGGAAATGACGGCAAAGCGGAAATCCTTCGTTGCGAAAATAAACCACCATCCCAGACAGCAAACTTGATTATTCGCAACGGCGTGTCAGCAAGTTGAGGAGACGCTATTGGGGAAATGGTCTTGCAAGGCAGCAGGAAATGCCACATCCAAGGTGGTTATGCACTAATAGTCCTGAAACTGGAGAAAAGTAATTTCCGATGCCGTCAGTGGTGGTCAAATATCCTGCTGCCACAGAATGGCTCGTGCAATTGGTATATATCCCCGGCAACCGTGCAATAGATTTGAGCAAAAATTTTAAGGATTACGTGATACCACCCACTTTATAACCTCTGGATTTGGATTGGTATACTTTGGCGCTGTTCCATAGGATATATTTCTCTTGAGATGCTCAGCACAATTTGGATCAAAAACTTTGATTGAGTCAATTACTGATTTCACGAGACTACGGCATCGGTCTCTTTTTCTTTTCTCTGTCTTGTTCACATTACGTGGTTTTCCGCCTTTTCCAATAATGGAGTTCAAATGCCGAGTCAGTTTTTCCGTTTCCTCTTCATATTCCTCTTTTCTGTCCAAAGGACAACCAGGGTCTTGCATAAGTAATTGCAGATCATTTATCCTTGCCTTAATCGCAAGAATAGCTTTTTCATCGCTTACGGGCGCATAGCTTTCGCGTTTGCTGATAGTCATGCTGTCCATCATTTCATCTCCATCAACAAACGGCTCATCATCAGTTAGCGTGCCTGGAAATAACTCATAATAGTCTATATACGTATTGGGTGCTTCAAGTAACCTGGCAATTATATCGCAACCATCCAAGTGGGGTTGGTATTTTTCTTCGCCACCATTAAATCTTATGAGCCAACCATTCCCCCTGCGCACAAACATATAATCCTGCAGTTTTTCCGAAACTACTTTGGTTTCAATTACTTTAGACTGCGTTTTTCTGGTGAGTAAGCGCAACAGACAATCATCGGGAAGAGGATTGTCAATGTCACTAAGCTTTTCAAGATATTTCGGTGCTTGCGCATATTGAACCACGGCTTGAATATCATCTGCAAGACGCCGATAAAGTAGAAAAATATCCTGGGCAGCATTCAATGGGTCTTTCCCCATATACAGCAATGCGGAATTTATTTCAGGAAATTTTATTTGGAATTGATCACAATCCAATTTCCTGATTTGCTTTCCTCTTAAGAAATATGATGCAAGAAGATTTTTATTCGGGGCATCGAAGTAGTCGTCGAATTCCCCGGAGTGCGAGTCTACAGATTCCGTAAAAAAATCGGTGACATAATCTTTTTCATTATCAAGATGTTCAGCTCCTGCTGCAATAATAGCAACTCTTCTGTCAATGCATTGAGAACAAATTCCGCAATGTTTCATTATTTTTGACTGTTGCCACGAGTGCGCACAACTCATAGAATCTTTTATGAGATCACCACAGTTGTATCCGATGATCAGTTTAATGATTTCCGACTTGGTTTTGTCAATGAAAGGATTGATAACCTTAAAATCGGGTTTTTCTGATATTAAAGAAAAAAGCTTCTGAAAAAAGAACAGAGTTTGAGGGTGAGTTGTCCGTGTTGCTTTACCGCCAACGACTTGTGGATTCATTGGTAAATTCAAACTGACTGGTCCGTTTTCGTAAAACCGCACTTCATCTATTCCGAGCAAATTTGCAATAACAGCGGCAAAAGCAAAATAGAGTATGGAACGGGTTCTTTGCGTATATTCCTTAGAAAGTTTGCCATCTTTTCTCGCTTTGAAAGTGAATAGAATACTTCGGTCGCCACTACGTCGTTTTAGTTCATTTTCTATATGGTCATACCGTTCTTTATGCTTGGATGAAGAATTATGACGCACCAAAACAGTGGAAACTCCATCCCCCAGTAACGACTCGACTGCCCCTCCCAATGAATCAAGGCCGCCAGAAAACAGCATAATACGTTCGGGTTTGTATCTAGCACACATTTTATTGTCAAAAATCAGGTATTGCTGTTGAGGATGATTTTCCGTCATTTTCACAAATTGAAAGCAGTATTTGTCATCGGAAAGGAATTGCAAAAGGCGCTCCAATGTTTTCTTGACATCCGCACGATTCCAGAAATCGATATCACGAACTGCTATTATCATATTGAATTTGCGATGCCATCTCAAAGCGTGAGGGTCGACAATGTTTTGACACCTTACTTTGCGCTGATCTGCAACATAAATGAATGTAGAAATTTCGATAAAATCTATCAGCCTTGGTTTTACTTCTTGAAAATATTCCGCGAGCAGTGACACTTGTGGAAATACATTCATCTGGTCCTTCCCGAACAAGTTCAGACGCTGAAAGCACTCCCCTTTATATGCTGGGTAATTGCATACGATTGTTACTTCATTATTAGTCTTTTCCATATTTCAAAGCCCTCAGCATTTTCGCCACAAGAAAATTGGCATGTTTTTTTATGGTTTTAGGATTTACGTCTTTTAATTGATATTGATGTTTGCCCAACCATTCAGTTGCATAAACCCTATGAACTTCAGCTGTCTCATAGCAGTATTTTTCTAGTGCTATGTAAGAAGCGTTAACCTCAAATATAGACGGAACTTTTTGTGCAATTCCAGTCAAGTTCGGAATAATCTGCGCGAGATAATAATTGAGACAGCGAGAAGTTACCTGAGCAATGAAATTCTGATTGAGTTCAGCAAGATTTGCTCTTGTTCCGAAAGTATTGAACACGCTGATGTCTGGGCGGACAATCAGACCGGGGATATCTTGCGACTTTTCTTTTTCTGCGCATCTTGATACAGCATTGCAAAGTGCGTTTTGTGCAAATTCCGCAATATTGCTTTTCCCTCCGGGACTTTCCCATGCAGCATCATCTACGGCTTCTACAAGTTTTGCATTCAGTTCCTGGATTGACGGAGAGTCTGAAAGATCAATCCCACATTCACGCATATGACCGACAAAATCTCCGCACTGAGCCGCGATGCCGAGATTAACCAGCAGCTCAACAGCTTTTTGATATCCTGCATCATGTGTAATTTTATCGTAGTTAAAGCCATTTGCAACGGCGTCTATTGTCATTTTAGCAATCTGTTCTGTTTCTGCACCAAGGCAGAATGCTGCTACAACATCCTTCCACTTCTGTGATCGATTAAGCCGTCCAATGCGTGTATGTCCCATAAACTTCCCCTCTTATACAGAAACGTGGAAAAGTTTGTCATTGAAGAAACAGTTAATTGAGCACTGTACAAAAAAAAACTGCACGTCAGCTGTCCTCCTTAGTTTCACGTATTTTCTCAACAAGTGCGGAAATCTGTTTTGTCGGCATATCTGAAACAAGCAGTATCAATTCAGACAGTTCACTTTGACGCTTCAGTAAAATAGTTTTCAATTCCGGGGCAACATGATTTGCCTTGGATAGCAGAACATATTTATCAATTCCAAGTTCCTCTGCAATGCGGACAACTTTTTCTGCTCGCGGTGGCTGGAACTCATCAGTCTCGGCTTTGCTTAAATAGGTAGGACTGATTCCAACCCTGACAGCAAATTTACGCAGGGAAAAATCCGGATTAGTCCTACGGAGATTTAACCGGGCAGCCCGAACAATTTGTCCAAATGTGCGTTTATCATCTATCATATACATGATCTTTCCTTAATCTATGTTTAATATACATTAAACATAAATACAATGCAATACAAAAATCTATTTTTCTTCTTTTTTCATAAAAAACAAGTTTTCCAGGTTACACCTTGACTAAAAAATCTGAATAGGGATGATGTAGGGACAACAATGGTGTTATACCTAATAACCATAAGGAAGGATATGAAAAAAATCCCCATCATCTCAATGCCAGCAGATGAATATCATGCAGCATCAAAAAACGGGCAGTATATGTCGAGCCACCTCCTGGCCGACTTCCGGGAATCCCCGGCTCTCTACCGCAGGAAAGTTTCCGGGGAAATCACGGAAAGCGAATCCTCCGCATTCGTCATGGGACGCGCGGCGCACTGCCTGATTCTGGAGGGACGGAACGCCTTTGACCGCGAATATGTTGTGACCGACGGCCCGATCAATCCCCGGACCGGCGAATCCTACGGGCGCAACACCAAGGCGTTTGCGGAATGGGCGGCGACTCAGGAGCGCGAAATCATTTCCGGAAAGGACTTCAGCTTTCTCCTGAAACTGCAGCGCGGCGTCTGGCTGCACCCCCTCGCGTCGGAACTGCTGGCGGACGGAATCGCGGAAGGTGTGGTTCGGGCAGAGTATTGTTCCGTTCCCTGCCAGATCCGGATGGATTGGTTCAGCATGAAGTCCGGACTTGTTGATCTGAAAACCTGCGACAGTCTCCGCTGGTTCGAGTCGGACTGCCGTCGCTATGGCTATATCCAGCAGCTCGCGTTTTACCGGGCGATTCTCCGGATTGTGACCGGCAAAAACTTCCCCGTTCACATCATTGCGGTGGAAAAGAATGAACCGTTTTCCGCCGGGGTCTGGAAACTGACGGATGAACTGCTGGATCTGGCGGAACTTTCCAACAAAAGCGCCCTGGAGCGCTTCCGGGCCTGCTGCATTTCCGGAGTCTGGCCGACCGGATATGAAGATCTCCGTATCATTGACACACTCTGAGTTCAAAAAATAATAGAAGGGAAAAGTCCAGATGATTGAGTTCAAAAGCATCGCTCCGTCCGCCCTCAGAACCTCGGAACCGTTCAAAACGCTGATGCCGTTTGACATGCGCGTGGTTGAACTTCTTGCCAAGTCCATGAAGAAAGATGGATTTGATTACTCTACCCCGATTGTTGTCTGGAAAGGACATAACAACACAGTAATTGATGGGCATTTGCGTCTTGCGGCGGCTCTGACAGCGGGAATCCCGCAGGTTTGGATCTATGAAAAGGAATTCGATTCCGAGAACGACGCAATTGAGTATGCGATTCATACCAATACCGCACGGGACTCACATTCCGAACAGGAAATTGAAGATCAATACACCGTTCTTCAATATAAACGGCTTGCCGAAAGTACAAGTCGTCTCGGCAGAAAACTCCGGATTACCACAATGGAGGTGTCGCTGTGAATGCAAGTCAGGAACAACTCCCGCCCGAAATGCTTCTGACGCAGGCTCCGTTCAACAGCATTTTTCCGATCCAGACGCCGGTTCTCCAGCGTATTGTGGACAGAATGAAAAAAATCGGATTCGATCCTGCCCATCCGATTCTTGTCTGGAAGCGCGGCTCCGATGCAGTGGTCATTGACGGCCATACCAGACTTCAGGCGGCATTGTCTCTGGGGATTCGGGATATCCCGGTCATTTTTCGGGAGTTTGACAATCCGGGGGACGCCCTTGACTATGCGGTCAGCCAGCAGGTTGAACGGAGGAATATGACTCCGGCTGATATGCTCAGATATATTGAGGCCGCGGACAAACTTCTGGAACGCGGACGGAAGAAATTAGCGCCAAACGGCGCTAATTCCGAAGATCATCCTGTTCAGCACGGAAAAAGCGCGGCAAAACTGGCTGAAGTTCTCAATGTATCATTGCGGAAAGCCGAGAGGCTTCGCAAGGTTGCAAGGGAAGGTTCCGATGAAACCAAAAAAGCTCTTTGCAACGGCGATATTTCTGTCAACAAGGCCTACAACGACACGGTGATCCGCTCTGCTTCAAGAAAAAACACTGTGCAGGAGGAGAGCGCGATTTCTCCGGAAGAGCAGCTTCGACTCGCTATGAAATTCCGTATGAAGAACATTCCGGAAAACATCATTGCCGCATTGAAAAAAGAGATTAAAAACGAAAAGGAACAGTATCCCGATCTCCATTACTCGGAAAAACAGATCGCGCTCATGAAGGACGTGATTCTGAACAGTCTTGACACAATTTTGAATCAGCTCGCATAAGGAAAGGAGCCCAATCATGTATACGGTTACCACAGCAAAGGAATTCGACCACCTTGTTCTTACTCACTACAGCAGAATGTTTCAGTTGGACTGCACTCCGGATATTGCCAGACATATCCTGGAACTGTACAATGAGGGAAATCGCAATATCCGTCCCAAAAATGTGGAACGTCTCGCTCGTCTGATGCGAGGTGGTCACTGGAAGTGCAAACGCGGTACCATGCCGCTGAAATTCGATAAAAACGGACGGCTTTTCGGAGGACAGCATCGTTTGGAAGCTGTCATTGTTGCGGACATGACCGTTACGTTTTTCGTCATGCTTGATCTTGATGTGGATTTGCGGGATATCGAGGATGACGTTTCGCCCCATCAAAATCAGGATAACGATCCCAACCTGAAAAAAGACGTCACGGCAATTTGCCGCGCACTCACCGGGATCAAATTCGGAACGGATGAGGAGAGACGTTTCTATGCCTACTACAAAGACGCCATTGATGCTGTCAGGGGAATGTTTTCCTCGCAGCCCGGAGTGAAGATCGCAGGCGTTCTGGCCGAATTCGTCAAAGCCTATGAAACGGTACCGATCGGAAAGCTGAAATATATCGCCCGTGTTCTCTGTTCCGGGCTTCCCGAGGGAAGAAAAGGAGATGCCGTTATTATCAAACTGCGTGATCTGCTGATCAAAAAGGATCCGCTGCCCTTTCTCAATGAAAAAGGCTCCATCGAATACTGGCCCAAGGTGCAGAGCATCATCAAAACAGTTGCTGATGATCGCGACCCCAGAACCCTGGTCGATCTGAAACAGCCTATTTATGCCCTTGAAGGCGATGTCCTTAAGATCATCTGCAACAACAATTGAAATCAGGAAGGAAACAGATTATGGGAATGCTTGACAACATTCAAACCGGGCGGGAAAACAAGCCGCCGCGCATCATGATT
>ERZ779869.2630-NODE-2630-length-14584-cov-12.916994_pt1 | contig 14584 bp, 11 predicted proteins | sample MGYA00511557_ERZ779869 | MGnify/ENA primary metagenome ERZ779869 (study PRJEB29588, sample SAMEA2154620) | human gut metagenome | biome: human gut; feature: human-associated habitat; material: faeces | place: Denmark | collected 2008/2010 ...
ACGCCGTGCATATCTCGTTCCAGATTAGCCTGTATGCATACGTAGAGAAGCATCCTCCTTTATCGCTGTATGCCGCCTTGCAGAGACCAATGCAGCCGATCTGATAGAGGTCATCGTAACTGTAGATACTGTTTTGACCGGGATTATGGACCTTGTCCTTGATCACCTTCCCGACCAGTCCGAGGTTTTGCTCCACTTTTCTCTGCTGGGGTTGTGTAAGCGTCATGATGCTTCGCCTCCTTTGCATGGGCGAAATCCGGCCGGCTGTTGTTTCCTGCGCCGCTCCAGGAGCTTCTTGCTTTCGGCGATGACCTCGTTGCAGTAATATTCACCGAGAAAGCCAATGTGCGCTTTGGAAAGCGGTACTTGCAGAAGCCCTGCCAGCCACAGGTAGGCGTCCTGTTTGCTCATCAAACCGCTCAGATATAGTTGGTCGAAATAGTAGTGCGCCTGATTCCGAAGCGTGCGCAGCTCGCGGTTAGCCAATGTGCCGACGGGGATATTCGTGCCCGGATGGGTGCGGACATAAGCGTCACACCGCGGATAATTGCTGCAAACATAGAGCATGGTATGGCTGTGGTTCTCATGGTAGATGCCGTCTGCGGAGCGCAGCAGAACGATGCCGCCGCAATACTGACAGCGCATGGCGGACGGGTTGATTCCTTTCTTCTTTTTCTTGTGTTTCACGGTTCTTTCACCTCCGTCAGGATATAGAGAAAGGCCGGAAAACTGCATGAAAACCAAGGACGGCAAAGTCGGTTTCTACATACCGAGCACGTTCCTGTCATCAAAGCAGCTTTCCGGCCAATGAGTTCAGTTGTGGCTTGCACCGTATGGATCGCTCAGTGCGCAAATCCGTAACAGTTTCTCTCCCGCGGGGAGAGTCTAACTCCGGGAGCTCTTCCGAAGTACTGAAAGCCTGAGTGTAAGCCCCTGCCACGGTTACAGCTTAGCATATCAGGATCCAAAAGTCAAGCCTTAAAGTAATGTTTTTAATTATTTTATTATAATATTTCTTAAAGTTTTGTATTTTGCGATTCAGAATCAGTCTGGTGGAAAGAAACGCCTCTCCAATCTGCCGCGCTCTCCAGAATGGCGATGTCAATATTCGTAATCATCCTCGTCATCGTCCTCATCGTCCGGATCATACGGCGAGCGTTCTGTTGGGCGCCGGTTCCAAATAAAGCGCATGGCGACCAGCGCACCTGCCGCAAGAAGGAGTCCTCCGCCGAACAGGATAATGTGCATCACGGGAATCCCGCCGACGGTAGGACGGCCCATATCCTGCTCTTGCACATTCTGCGAAGCGGCGTCCGCGTTCTCCGCACTGTCTGTTGTCAGCGGCTCCTGTTCTTGTTGCGTCACATCAGGACTTGGGATATCGCCCGGCGACGGCACGGCGGCATTTAGAGTCAGGCAAGAAAGGACGTAGCTGCCGCTATTGCCCAGCTCGGTTCGTAAAATCCCGTCCTGCCCCACGGCAATCGTGCCCGGATAAAGTCCTACATCCGTCTTGAGCTGGAATTCAACACCCGCCCATTGGGGGCCAAGCTGTACCTCAAGGATGACGGGCTGCGCGACTTGAAGCTCCGTGCCGTCCGTGTCATCGCCGGTAGCATAGACAACACCTGTACACATGAGGATGCAGCACAATAGCGCCAGCATTACGCCGATGCCTGTTTTCATCTTTTTCATAATGACCTCCTGTAATTTGCATAGAAAAAGACGGCCTGATTTCTCAAGCCGTCCTCTCTGATGCTGTATTTTGTTTTTACTTGATCGTGTCCTTGAGCGCCTTCCCCGCCTTAAAGGAAGGGGCTTTGCTGGCCGGGATCTCGATCGTTTCCCCGGTAGCCGGGTTTTTGCCCATCCTCGCGGCGCGCTCCTTCACTTCAAAACTGCCGAAGCCGACCAGTTGGATCTTGCCGTCGGTTTTCAGTGCTTCCGTGATACCGTCAAATACGGAATTGACCGCTATTTCCGCGTCCTTTTTGCTGAGATTGGCCTTTTCAGCCACATAAGCGACAAGCTCTTTCTTTGTCATAGACTTTATTCCTCCTTCTGCACCCGTTTACAACCGTGCACCAATTATCCTTTGGTCTGAGCGCAGTCAGTCATAGCCTTACGAGTGATGTGGGTATATTATAGCATGAAGAATTCTGATTGCAATGCTCTTTCAATGCTGCGTTCATCACCGGCAATAACTGAGAAAGGGACACCATGTCCGCTGGAGATGAAAAAACACGCTGACCCGCAGAAAAAGGACATGGACGCTTTCGACCTCTTGGATAAGATCCCCGGTGTCAGGCGTGATCCAGGCGGCGTGATCTGCCTTTATGACAGGCTGGTCTCACTGAAGGGTTCGGATCGGGTCATTCCCATCAATTATCTCTGACATCTGTACTGCCCGCAGGATTTTGTCCTGCGGGCAGTTTTTCACTGTTTGAGCGTGGGTTTTGCTGCAAGCACCCGCATTTAAGGCATACGCCGCCCGACCATACGTGCCGGCATTCCTTGCCCAGGGACTGCTTGACGCCCTTCTTCTCACGGTTCCGCGGCCGATTTCTTCTGCGCCTGTCGTTTTTCATATCGTTCCTCCATAACGAATCCGGGGATATGCGTTCAAGCATATCCCCGGACAGGTGTTATTTACTTCTTCACGGCAATATGCTTGCCCGTTCTGCGCTTTTTCAGGTAGAAAAACGCTGTGCAGCCCGCTCCTGCCGCCGCAAGCCCGAGCAGTGAGATCCAGAGCATAAGATCGGCGTCGTCTCCGGTCTTGGGAACATCCACCTTCGTCTTGTCGTTATGGATCTTTACCGTCAGCGTTTCATTTGCAACAAGCGTGATTTTGACGGGGTCTGCGATCTTGTACCCTTCGCTGGCGCTGTTTTTCAGCTCCGTGACGGTATACTCGCCGATGCGCAGCTTCTCAATGAAGATTTCGCCCTTGGCGTCGGTTGTAAACGTCATATCGTAGCTGTTGGCGCCGGTGATGCGGAACGCAAAGCCCTCTTTCTTTCCGTCGCTGGTGGTCTTAATAATCTTGAGGGAGCCTTTCAGAGCCCGGTTGATAAAGCCCTTTCCGGCTTCGTTCTCAACGGTGTAGGTTTTTCCGTCGGTATCGATCTCCACATAGTAGGCTTTCTCGTCCGGAATAAAGCCCTCCGGTGCGGTTTTCTCCCTAACCAGTACGCCGCCGTACTCCAGATTCTTCATCCAGTAAACGCCGGCAGAGGACTCCTCCATGGTGCCGAGCAATACATCGTCCTTGTCCAGCGCCTTGTTCCCGTTAACATCACGGTAGACCTCGAATACCGCGCCGCGGAGTTTATTCTCGGGATAGTCTGCGTCATACTTTGTCAGTGTGACGCTGCCGCGGATAAGTTTGTTCGCAATCTTGATCTCAATGACCTGTCCCTGCTCCTTGACCGTTACCGGGAACAGCTCTTCGCTCAGAACGAAGCCCTTGGGCTGCTTGATCTCGCGCACGAGCCAGTTGCCGGCAGGGATCTTTTCGAAGCGGAATCTGCCATCCTCGGCGGATACGGCTGTCAGCAGTGCGGTATCCTTCGTGAATCTCGTTTCAGATGCAGCAAACAGACCCATGACTGCACCGGAGAGTGGCTTATCGTTTGCATCAACCTTCAGACCCGAAACGGAGCCGTAGGTCAGCTTATTCTCAATGGCCGCGCCCTCGTTGGCAATCAGCTTGACAAGCTTCTTGTCTTGCCCGGCGTAGTCAAACGACACCGGATACTTCGTATCGCCAAGCTGGTAATGGCTGTCGGTAGAGATCTCCTGCAGGTAGAAGCGTCCAAAGGGGAGATCCGTCTTGCACGTCGCTTTTCCGTCTTTATTCAAGGACACCATCTCGATCAGGCCGTCCTGCGGGATGCTGCTGCCATCGGCTGCCACAAGCTTCTCCGCAGCATAAAGGCCGAATGTAACGTGCGTGAGCTCGCCACTTTGGCCAATGCCGAACAGCTTATCCGTTTCCATGGTTTTTACCAGACTGATCTCCACACGCTGGCGCTCATTGTACATATCTGCCCGAAGCTCGGTGACCGTGACCTCCTGTCCGGCATATACCAGCTCAACCGTATGCGCTTCGGTCTGAAGCACCATGCCGTGCGGAGCTTGCTTCTCGGTGATCACATACTTGCCAAGGTAGAGTGCCTTACTGGAGGCCATGCCGTCCGATTGCGTGGTGACGGTGTCTACGATGTCTCCGGCCTTTGCACGCAAGGTTCCGTCAGGGGTGTAAATATCCTCCGCAGCAGCGATATCAAAGACTGCTCCCGGAAGTCCGGTATTCTCATATACAGGCCGGAAGATGGATCCCTCGTTTACTACGCTGCTGAAGACCTCTCCGGTCTTTTGGATGCGGATGACGCCTTTTTGCGCCATGTTGGACTTTGTAACTGTCACGACAGCCTCTGACCCATCCACGGTAAACGGAACCGGGGCAGTATCCAGCACATAGCCATGGCAGGTTGCCACCTCGATCAGCTCATAGCGGCCGTAGGGCAGCTCGCAGGGGAGCATAAGCGTGCCGTCATCTGCGGTATAGAATGTGGAGATGGTCACTGGTGCCGGATAATAGACGGTCTGTGAAATCAGTTCGCCGGAGGTCAGGTCTCTGACCTGAAAACCGATGCCTGCTGCCGGAATGATCTTCCCGGTCTCAGCATCGCGTTTTTCCACGCGGATAAAGCTGGTGATGGTCTGGTTGTTCAGGATATAGGAGTACAGGTGTCCGTTGGAGCTGATGAATACGGTGAAGTCCGGAACAAAGGCCTGTCCTTCCTGACCCTCGATCTGGTGTACGGTATAGCGGCCGTAAGGCAGATCCTTGGAAATCGCTACGCCGTTTTCATCCGTCACCAGCAGATCGCGCTCGCCATCTTTGGCTGCGTCATAGCTTCCGGCACTTGAGAGATAAAGCTGGAACATCGCGCCTGCTTCCGGCTGCTCGATAATGCCTGCATTGCCGGAGGGTTTGAACTCCGCCGTCGGTACAGATCCGTTTTCGGGCTCTGGCTCCGCTTCATTCTGACCGGGAATCAGCGTATCGGCTGCTTCCGGCTCAGACTCGGCCGGCGTTTCCGTGTCGGCTTGATTGGGCATTGGGGTTTCTCCCGCTGCTGGTTCGGCTGCGTCCTTTGCATCATCGGAAGCTGCAGTTCCCTGCGCATCCTCCGGTGCGGCAGCGTCCGGGCTAACAAAATATGTGGAGCCTTCCGGCGCAGAGGGGTCCGTTGCTGCGAGGATCTCAGCCTCCGCCTGCGGGGTTGGCGCGTTCTCGGAGGTTTCCAGTTCGGCATCAATATGCTTGATCAGGCGGATGCTGCCTTTGATTACCGTTTCGGTCACGGCGTTAGCCGTTGTATTGTGTTCAACCGTATACTGACCGGGCGCTGCACCAACGGCATGTTCCGTCGTATCGAGGAGGTACCCCTCCGAGGGTTCCATTTCACGGATCGTCCAGTCGGTATCGCAGATATACTCTTTGCTGGTGAACTGACCATTGGCGTCTGTGTAATACACATCGACAAGCTTCCCGCCCTTGTAGATCCCGTATTTAGCGCCTGACAGCGTGGCGTCGCCCTGCGGTGTTCCGGTTTCTGCGTCCGTCTTGGTTACTGTCACGGTAAACTTTTTGAGGATATTGGCAAAGCTGCGCTCTGCAACCCGGTTCCACTGGATAGATACCGACTGGGGATCAGGGATAACGTAACGAATGGCCGTATCGACCTCCTCGATGGTATATGGGCCGCCAATCAGGACATTGCGGAACTTAGCCACGCCGGTGGAGTCCGTTACCGCATACTCATCGACGTTCAGGCCGGAAAGGGATTTGCCGTACAAGCGAAACTTTACGCCCTCAACGAATCCGTCTTCCGAAGTCTTGGTCACCTCCAAAGCACCGCGTTTGAGCACGTTGTTGAAGGTCACGGTCGAGGTCTGCCCACCGACAATGGTGACCTGCTGTGAAGTCTGGGGCGTATAACGCTCAATGTCCGCTTCTGTTACGGTATAGGTGCCGGCCATGAGCTCGGATACGTCAATCGTGCCGTCGCGGCCGGTAGTCACAGTCTTGGTGATTCCGTTGCCGGAAATCGTGAAAGAAATGCCGGCCACAACGCCATCCTCGCTGGTCTTGACCAGGTGCATGACGCCGAGCGCCTCCATCTCAAGCCGAAGATAGGCGCTGACAGGGTCTGACACATTTTCGCCGTAGGTGACAACGTCCTGAATGCCGGCGCCTTTGTTGCCGTCCGTCCAGACGACCACACCGCTTCGCACGCCGTTGGTCTTGCTGGCGCTTACGCGGATATCGCCTGCAATCGGCATGTCAGAGGTGATTGTCAGGCGGTTCCCGCTTCGGGAGAAGCTGATTCCGGATTCCGAGGAGCTGAACGAGAAGTTCGACAGCACTCCATTGGTATCCGTCAGTGTCACGGTATATCGCGTGCCGTCGTATTTGAGTTCATAGCTGCGTGCGCTGCCAATGCTTCGTGCGCAGAAGCTGGGGATCTCTGCGTGACTCTGCACGCTGGCGGCCATGGAATTATAATAGGAGCGAATTTGGCTGCGAAGCGGATGCTCGTCCCGGATATAACTCCAAACCGCGCTCTTCCCATAGCCGGAGGGATCCACCTTGTTGAAGCTTGCGTCACGCTCGCCGACAACCGTCTCCCAGACCAGCAGCTGCGTAGCGATTGCATGGCTGAGCGCAGCTGCATCCGAGGCGTTCTGAGAACGCCAGGATGTGGATACATTGCCCTGATAGCCATACTGCATGATCCGGCCAAGCAGGACCTTGATGGTATCCGGGGAAATGGTCGGATTGAGGTGGCTGGGGTAGTTTTCCCAAAATGTCTCATCCTTGTGGGAGAGAGTATCGCCGACATTTTGCCCGATGCCGGGCTCGATGCAATACGAGACTTGACCGTTATAGGTGCCGATGCTATGCACCGTTGTGTATTTGTTGTTGAGAAACCGCCAACCGCCCATCAGAGACGTGGCAGAGTGGCCCCACGCCGTCGCAGAGTAGTTGCTGTCACCGTCGCGTGGGAAATCCACCATGTAAGCGTCTACCGTCGTTGCGGCAAACACAGGTGTGCTGATAGACAAAAGCGTCATCATGCACATGAGCAGGGACAAGAATGCCGAAAAGGCTTTCTTGAGCGTTTTACGTTTCATCGGTCCTTTACCTCCTGTTTTTTTGCAGCAAAGAAGCGCACCGTTTCCGATGCGCTTCTCGCTGCGTGATGTGGTTTGGCTCAGGTGCAGCCGATATACAGATCGTATCACGCTTCTGTTCTCAGCTGCGCCCAAACGCAGAAATATATGATGCCGTCTGCTGCGTACAGTTCCAGCCGCGATTTGATATCCCGCGCAGGATGGATGGATATATCTCCGGCGATAATGGGGGTATCCCGGCGTCCTGTTGCGGTAGAGTCATAGGTGAAGCCAACTCCAACGCCGCAGTTTCGCGCAAATGCAGTTCGTTCATGGCCGGCTCTTCGAGTATGGCTGGTTCTGATTCCGGAGGGCTTGACGGCTGTAAGGTGTACTCCGGAGTGCCGCAGTATGGCTCCCGGCTCTCACTTGAGGCTTTCCCCGGGTACTGCCGGGAGGCGTTGGGGTTGTCCGGTACGCGGATACGCACTGAGCATTACGGCAATATACTCATCCTGCCAGATTGAAATAGCCACGATCCGCTTCGTCAACGCAGCGGCTGAGTATTTCAAAGAACCGTTCCGGCGTGAGCTCCGTATCCAGCCAGTGGGTGGCGCGATAGGAATAACAGCCGACGTCCTCGTTGATGGCGTGGCTGCCCAGCACGCTGTGCAGGTTCAGCTCGTTGGCAAGCTGCTGTTTTCGTGCGCCATCCGGGTTTCGGATCGCCTTAGCCAGGCAGACGACCAGCAGCGGGTGCAGCGGCGAGAACGAGATCTGCATATAGTAGCCGCGGTGATCCAGCGTCAGCGAAGTTTCGTCCTCCGCCTCCACCTTCATGTGGGACAGGATCATCCTGCGGGCTGTTTGCGCAAGATCCGTTCTTCTGACCTGCTCTGCGCGGGTCAGATCGTAATCAAGCATAGTTGTTCAACCTCCTTGTCATTTTCTGTTCGCTCCAGTCATCTCGGGGTAGCGATGTGTGTGATTGCGCCCCAGATCCGATTGGATTCGTTGTTGATGCCCAGAATCCGTACCGTTACGCGAGAGCCTCTGGGCGGGCGCCCGCGCTTAGGATAGCTGCACAGACAGTCGATGCCGCCGTCCAGTGAGACAAACACGCCGTTCATGTCCACCATACTGACAGTACCTACATAGCGGTTGCCCACAGAATAACGCCGCAGCGCCTTTTCATAGGGATTCTCGCCGGCCTGCTTGATGGAGGCGCTGACCCGGATACGGGTTCGGTCACTGCGGTCGATGCTCAGGATTTTAACCAGAATGCGCTGCCCGGGCTGAAAACTGTCCTGCGCATCCAGCATACGCTGGTAGCTCAGTTCGCGAAGCGGGATGTAGACCTCCAGGCCGAACAGATCCGCGAAGATGCCGGCACGAATGACGGATACGACGCGAGCTTCCGCACTGATACCTTCGTAGAGCAGATTGTTTCCATCCCGGTCTGTACCGAAATAGTACGCGCGGCGCTTAGCGGACATAGCCTCAAGACGGCTGCCGACTGCAACGCCCGCCTTGGCGTCGATGCCCTTGATGATGTAATCCACCTCCGCCCCCAGGCGCTTGGTGACCATATAGTGCAGCACATCCTCCGGAAGCCTGCCGCGGAAATCCTCCGGCGGCTCCACCGCCTCCTCCGCAGGAATGATTACCTTGATATCGCCATGATAAATGACTGCAAGAGAACGAGAGGGATGGTCAGCGGGGCGTTCGATGCCCTGAATGGTCCCGGTCAGGATCCGCTTGGTCTTTAAGGATTCTACCAGGTCCAGCAAATCGTTGCGGGCTTTGTCCGCTTCCGTTTCCACACTGGGGCGCTCGTCGATGGATACCACCGGCGACGCCGGTCTGGCAGCGGCGCGCCTGCGAGGCTTCTTCTCCGGAGATTCGACGCCGTCGGATGCATCCCCGGGCGGTTCTGCCGCTGCTGTGTCAGACTCACTTTTCTTAGCTCTTGGTTTTCTAGTTCGGCGGGCCGGCGGGCTCTCTTCAGGTTCTTTCTCCTCTAAGTCGGAATCGGTCTGAGATACCGGTGCTTCCGGGGTATTGCGCGCGGCGTCTTCGATCGGCATCCCTTCGGGATTCGCAGATTCGGAATCAGTCTGGCAAATGTCGATGAGATCAGCGTCTCCGGGCGCCCCTTCAGCGCTGAGCACTCTATCAGGCTCAGGTTCAGTTTCAGTCTGATGTAATGCGTGTTCATTGATGTTTTCGTCCGTCGCGGCCGCAAGAATTTCTTCTTCCGGGATCACCGCCGTTTTTTTCGTTGCCATTGTTTGATCCTCCGTTTCTTTTGTTTGAATATAAAAAGAGCGTCCCATTTCTGAGACACCTCTCTGCCGGTAATGTGTTTTATTTGTTAGTCTGTCCGTATTGCCGATACGCTCGGTGTTTTGTGATATAGTCCATTTGCTCGCCACCAATTTAACTATCTTTCAGCATTACAACATCACTAAAGTTAAATGTCTGCTTTTTAGTTAAAGCATTGAGTTCAAAACTCGCTCGGCGGTTTCGCGGAGCTGTACAGAGTTCTGCGTTTTGAGGGTATGGACGATGTGTGCGGCCGCTCCTCAGACACTGCGTGTGGCAAAGTCGTCTCGGTCTGGAGAAAAGGCGCTGCCGCGTGCGGGGGTGTGTAGTCAAGAATGCTGACGGGAGTCAATTCCTTGGCCAGCGGGTGGTCAGCATAATCAAACTTTTTCAGTTTCAGGACATTGTGTCCTCGGATGACCACCAGCAGTTCCTCGTTGGGGATGCGCAGCACCTCGTCCGGAGTCAGCAGCCGTCTGCGCCCCTGGCCCTCCGTCTGACGGTATTGGGGGATGACCTGCGCTACGGCAATGGTCTTGCGCACGGTCATGGTGGAGTTGATCTCCACCGACATATCACCGCTCCGCGCGGAGAAGTACTCGGCGCTGACCTCATCGGTACAGCCCAGCATGAGCTGCACGTCCAGGTTACCGACGATCTCCGCCCAGAGATTGTTGGGATACCGGTTCTGGATCTGACCGAGGCTCTGCACGGCCAGCATCACATAGATCGCACGGCTGCGGATAACGCTGAGCGTACGGGCGAAATCCGAACCGTCCGCTGCGCTACCGAGCTTGCCCACATTGTTGAACTCATCGAAGATGAGGTTGACCGGGACTTTGCAGCGCAGCTCCGGCGTGCTGTCGGCATAGCGCACCAACTTGATGAATAGAAACGAAAAGAACAGCGAGGACAGAAATGCCATCGTTGCGTCCTGGTCGCTGAGTATGACGAAGTAGGCGCATTTGCGCTTGCCCGGCGCCGTGAGATCGATATCGCTGCGGCTGATGATGTCCCGCACAGCCTCGTTCTGTAAGACCTGTAACCGGGTGCCGAGCCCAAGGACGATGCCGGAACGCACCGTGTCGCTGGCCTGCGAGAAAAGATTGAACGGCGCACGGGCGGGGTGATCCAGCGGCAGCTTTTCAAAAAGTGCCGTCAGCTGCCGTTCGCTGTTTTGGGTCAGGAGTTGGTAGGCGGCCGCCAGGTTCTTCGTCTCCGGGCTGCGGCTCCTGTCCAGATCGATATAGAGCACCAGCGCTTTGAGCAAATTGGCCTCGCCGTTGTCCCAGAAATGGTCGCCCTTGCCCTCACTGGTGTTGGAGATGATGACATTGGTCAACACCTGCGCCAACAGAGTATCGCCGTTCAGGTCTGACATGCAGTTCCATGAGTCGCCGTGCCGGGGGTCTACCATGTTGAATACTTTTACCTCATACCCGTTCTTGCGGAACAACTCGGCGGTATCGTTATAGAGCTCCGCCTTCGGATCCGTAATGACCGCCGACTCTCCGCGCTTGAGTATGGTGAACAGCGCCGGACGAATCACGCCACGGGATTTTCGGGTACCGGATGCACCGAATACGGCGATGTGGCGGTTCAGTCTGGTGTCTTTAGGTAAGCAGACGACGCTGCCGTTTTTTTCGCCCAAAATGATGCCATCGGCCTGCGACGGAGGCTTGATCTCCAGAATCTCTTTCAGTTCCTTGTCCTTCATCCATGAAGCGGTGCCGTAGGTTCCGTATTTGCTGCGGGTAAATCCGCGCTCATCGTAGTCCTTGGAGCTGAATTTATCGTGGAAACGCACATAGGCCGTGATGCCGACCCCGGTCAGCAGCAGTATACCGATGCTTTTTAGCCCCGGGATACTGAAGGCGCTGCCCAGACACACGATCGGATTCCAGTCTACGGCGCCGATGGTCGTTTGCCCTGTAAGACCGCCGGAATTCATCCAAAGCTCGTAGTTTATCAGCAATTGGCCAAGCACTCCGCCCAGGTAAAGCAGGGTGATAAGTCCCGGTATGGAGACGGCGATGATGGCTGCTGCTCGCTTTTTATCCAGAATGCATTCCTCCTTTATAGTCCCAGTTCTGCTTCTACTGTGGCAGCGTCGATGGTTTTGAGTGTGATATGCGGGCCAAGGTACTCTCTTAGAAAGGGCGCTTGATCATCGAAGCAGAGTACCTCGAAGCTCCCTGCGCCGGTCTGCATTGCCTCACGAAAACGGATCAGGCGTGCGATGTCACCGTCAAGATGCGAGAAAACACAGGTGCCGCCGATACTGGCGTCGTATTCCATGAATCCCCGGTTATATGACCGGACGTCTGGGTCGAACAGCAGCTCAAGCAGCTTTTCTTTCCAGTCTGGGACGGTGAGCAATCTGAACTGCCGGATGCCGCCGGCATTCATGGGCACAAAATAGATGTGCCGATAGATGCCGTCAAACCGAAGTTCCAGTCGCCGGTTTTTATCCGACTCCAGCAGTGTGGTCAGCGCCGTATCATAGGACTCGCCCAGCAGGATTGCGGAGTCGATGCTCTGAACCCCGGCGTTCATGCGGGCAAGCTCTGTCAGGCTGTGGAGCGCTTTGAACTCTCCCATGCCGTTCCATTTCATCGCGGCGTTCCGCGTGTTGTAAACGGCGTAACAGCCGCCGGGATAGAAGATTGCGCCGACGATGCGTGTGAACATGGTTTTGTTCTGTTCCGCTGGGGTGATCTTTTTGAAGTCCCGCGCCAGATAGAAGGCAGGCGCGTCCGGTGTTATCCGAAGGATAGCCCGGTTTTGCAAGGCGGGGAGTAGATAGACCCTTGTCTCGATACCGGCGGTCAGGTGCATCCCAATCGTCTCGGCAACCCGAAGGTTACGGTCCCGATGCGCCATACCGCCGGGGAATCTATGATTGTAAAACGCGGCCATATAATAGCCGTATGCGTCCGGATGTATCCATTCCAGTATGGGGAGAGCGCCCTTACAGAAACGAATTGCTTTGGCATTCCCGATGCCGGTCATCTGCAGCAGCTTTACCCTCATCCGCTCATCGGTATCCGGATTACGAAGCTCCTGTGTTGTGGAAAGTTTACTCACCAGCGCTCTGAGAGTACGCTCGTTTCCCAGCACGCCAAGCGAACGGACAGGGTATTCGCCGGTGAGCCCAAGCACTGTGATAAGCCGATGCACATGACTTCCCGGCCGAACGGTAATCATTGTTTCAAACCCCGGAATGCAGGAGCTTTCCGACAACATGACTGCTCTCTTTGTCGGAAACCGTCCGCGCAAAAAGCCTGAAAAATATCGGTTTCATCGGTGTTTTCCGGCTGTTAAAAGATATGTCATTGGGGAGGCGGGTTTTTGCCCTGTTTTTACACATGTTTTTGACGCTGCTCCGGCACATTTTCATGGAGCATCACCCCCTCGTCCGGGATCAGGGGCTCCAGCACCAGCCACTGGGGAAAATCCCGTGCCGGGACCACATACACCTCCGTACGCTCCTGCGTGGAGGCCGCGCTGCAGTAGAAATGATCGCAGCACGGCGGCGCGTCATCCGTAAGCACATACATGGCGACGGTATCGGAGACCATATTGACCTCAATATTGTCATGATCCCGGTACCGCCGCTCCGGCCTGCCTTTTTCATATACATGGCGGAATATCATAATGCTTTCGGGGTATCGAACCGGCGCTTTGCCCTGAAAGAAGTTCCTGAGCGCGGGGTACAGGATGCCCCGAATATAGGAGGCGGAGCCCCTCTCCTTTTTGGGGAGCAGCAGAGGCAGCCGGATGCAGAACCAGCCTTCGATGGTAAAGCCCGCTTCTATTGGAACCGACTCTGCTGCAACCGCATCCACATCCTGCAGTGCCCGCGGATTTCCCGTGTAGGCGGGAAGTGCTCTGGTCAGCAGCGTCAATTTTTCACTTTCCTCAGCCAGCTTCAGCGCCATGGCATACGCCAGCTCCATGCTTTTCCCTCCGGTCAGACAGCGGAGATTTTTTATGGTCATGCCGAGCCGTCGCTCCTGCGTCTCTATTTTATCCAGCAGATGAATGAACGAGTTTATCGAGTCCATCGGTTGCAGCCTCCTCTGTGTAAAATGTAATGTCCGGTTCTTCCTGCCCGGCAAAGTTGACGGTTGCAAACAGGCAGGGCGCTTTGGGGAGCATCATCTGGGATGCCATGGCGATATTGGGCAGGACAAAGATATATTTCATCTCGTCATCCTGCGGCTGCAGCAGCTTGCTAAGGTGCTGCTCGCCGTCATACAGCACAACGATCTCATAGCCGGTGTTTTCCTTCAGAAAAAAGATTTGGGACGGGTAGACCGCAGGATAATGCGCCATGGGATCCACATAGTCGATAAACCGCAGCAGCACCCATACGGCAAGGATCGTCCGCTGATCCGGCTTGCATAGTCCATCCAAAGCCAGATAGTAGCCACCGGCCACATCCGAGATTTGATGCTCCCTTTTCAGATTGCGAAGAATCTTCTCCGCCGTCTCCGGGGTTTTGTCCCGCAGCAGTCGGATCACCTGTGTTTTGGTCAGTGCGCCGTACTGCGACAGCCATTTGATCACATGACGCTCATCATCAAGCAGCATGTTGTTCACCTCCTTCTGCGTGTGCGTATTCTTTGCGAAATGCGCATTCTACGCTGAATGCGTTTTCTCCCTCTGCCGTTCTTTGAGGATTGCCTCCAGCTCGGCGCGATCCGTGGTGATCATTTCCTTTTCCAGCTTGGAGGCCTTCACTACCACAGGCACTTTGTTGTTGGAGCTGGTGAGCGCCTCACCGCGCTCGAAGCGGGTGATGGCGCGGATCTCCGTGCGGGTGAGCTTCAGCGTTTCCTGTACATACCGGGCCTCGTCCGGCTCCAGGTTCAGAATGATCTTGTTCTTGGAGTTGTTGATGATCGCCCTGCCGTACTTGCCGTCCTCCAGACCGAAGAAATCCGACAGATCCTGCGTTGCGGAAATGGCCGCTCCGCCGAAGCCGCGGATAACCTTGAAAAGCCGACGCCGCCGCCCATGCCCATGCGCGTGCCGCCATCAACGACGGCGTCACGGACATAGCTGT
>ERZ779869.2639-NODE-2639-length-14553-cov-3.290178_pt1 | contig 14553 bp, 9 predicted proteins | sample MGYA00511557_ERZ779869 | MGnify/ENA primary metagenome ERZ779869 (study PRJEB29588, sample SAMEA2154620) | human gut metagenome | biome: human gut; feature: human-associated habitat; material: faeces | place: Denmark | collected 2008/2010 ...
AGAGGGAATCGAGAGAATTCGTTTTATGAATTCTCATCCAAAGGATTTGTCCGATGAGCTTATTGAGGTAATGGCACATTCCAAGAAGATTTGTAAGCATCTTCATTTGCCAGTACAGTCAGGAAGCAGTCGTATTTTGAAGTTAATGAATAGAAAATATACAAAAGAGCATTATCTTGAGCTAGTAGATAAGATTCGTACCGCTGTGCCTGATATTGCGATTACAACAGATATTATCGTAGGTTTTCCGGGAGAAACAGAGGAAGATTTTCAGGAGACACTTGATGTCGTGAGAAAGGCTAAATACGATAGTGCATTTACCTTTATTTATTCTAAACGTTCTGGAACTCCGGCGGCAAAAATGCCAGACCAGGTGCCAGACGATGTGGTACATGAAAGATTTGACCGCTTATTAAAAGTAGTAAATGAGGCGGCAAAAGAGCAAAATGGTAAGCTTACTGGTAATACAGAACTGGTGTTAGTAGAAGAAATTGATGAGAAAGATGATACAATGGTTACCGGAAGATTATCTAATAACAGCGTCGTACATTTTAAGGGAGATGCTTCTTTAATTGGAAAGATTGTTCCTGTTGTATTAGAGGAATCCAAAGGATTCTATTATCTGGGGAGGTTGAGCGTCAATGGCTAAACTGACTCCGATGATGGAACAGTATTTCCAGATAAAGAATAAATATAAAGATTGTATTTTGTTTTACCGTCTGGGAGATTTCTATGAAATGTTTTATGAGGATGCGCTTACCGCGTCAAGAGAGTTAGAGATCACTCTTACTGGGAAAAATTGTGGTCAGGAAGAAAAGGCGCCTATGTGCGGGGTGCCTTTCCATTCCTGTGAACCATATATTAATAAGTTAGTAGAGAAAGGATTTCGTGTTGCCATCTGTGAGCAGGTGGAGGATCCTAAGGCTGCCAAAGGAATTGTAAAGAGGGATGTTATCCGTGTAGTTACACCGGGAACCAATGTTATGACCCAGAGCCTTGATGAGTCAAAAAATAATTTCATTATGAGTGTGTTCTGTGAAGATGACCTGTTCGGAATCGGTGTGTGTGATTTGTCTACCGGTGAATTTCGAACAACGCAGGTTGAACATCAGGACGCACTTTTTGATGAGATGAATAAGTTCCAGCCATCAGAGATTATCTGCAACGATGCATTTTGTATCTGCGGCATGGACTTTGACTTTATCAAGGATAAGGTCGGCGCAGTTATTTCTCCGGTTGCAAGTTATTATTTTGAAAAAGATAATTGTGAAATGTTAATTAAAGAACAGTATAATCTTGCGAATTTAGAAGGAATCGGTCTTACGGATTATCCGTTTGGTGTGATAGCAAGTGGTGCGTTATTACAGTATCTTCATGAAACTCAGAAGAATTCTCTTTCACACTTAATGGAATTAAAAGTGTATTCCACAGAAAATTATATGGTGATCGATAGTTCTACGAGAAGAAACTTAGAGCTTTGTGAGACGTTGAGAGAAAAAGGAAAAAAAGGAAAGTTTACTTGTATGCTATTAATATTTTTACCTATATTTGCATCGAAATATTTCCGTTACCTTTAAAGTAACATTCATCTAAGCATACTATTTATCAACAGTTTACACACATACAACTAGATAGTCTTGAAGTTCATCACGTAAGAATAATTCAACCGATTTACTTTAGTTCTTTCTGACAGTTCGAAGCCTTTTAAATAGATTTGTGTTGTTTTGATAGATTTGTGTCCCAATGATTCACTTATCATTTCGATAGGAACTCCACGATATTTTGCCGTAGTAGCCCATGAATGACGGAATGTATAAGAGGTTACAGAGGAGCGAATACATAACTTTCTGGCTAAACTCTTCAAATCATTATTGAAACAACGTAAAGCAGATTGGTATTCTTTATAACCCGCCTCATCACTCCTCTTATTCTTTCCACTCAATATGTAAAACAGATAATCCGGATGTTCGGGAAGAACTGTTGTATGCTTATTGCGAAGTTGTGAAATGATAGTTGCTGCCGAATCCAATATTTCTACGTTCATAGGAATACCGGTTTTGGCACGGTTGTACTTCAACATATTCCCTTCCAAATTTGACTTTTCCAAATAGGCAAGATCGACAAAAGGCATTCCGCAAAATAAAAACAATAAGTTGGCAATAGCTTGTGTCCGACGCAGCTTATCAGATTGTGGGTCTTCGTTAAGTAACGTATGAAGTTCGTTTATAGGAATAGCTTTCTTCTGACGAGTGTCTATCCCAGTGAACACATCACGAAACATACGATGAACGTATGGGGTCTGATGCATATCTACTCCCCTATTGTATATGCAGCGCAACATCCGCATATAGGTAGAAATGGTATTAAGCCTCAAATGGCAATCCATAAGATAGCTGCTATACCTCTTTAAATTTCCACGGGTGATCTGTCTGAATGATACACCCGCAGTGCCACAAAACATAGTGAAAGAGCGAAGCGCACTTTCATAAACATGCGCAGTGGCATAACGCCCTTCTTGCCGCAAACACTTAATATAATGTTTTGCGCATACGGTAAATCCGTCTTTTCTCATATTATTACTATTAGTTTAAAAATGAATTCGATAATACGAGAATTTAAACAAATTTCCAAACAAGAAGGTGCTTTTCTATAGTTTTCTTATATTGTTTTTAGTAACCTTATACAATCTGATATAAAGATGCTGCTGTATCCAGATAGTTAATAAAATCTACAATCTTGTATGGACGAATAACAAGCTGCTTTTTATCCTTAACCCAGTCTATCTGATTCTCAGAATCAACAAATATACTTGGTGCCAGAAACACACATTGGAAATTTTCACATTCATATTTTTCTCTAAGCTCCTTTAAATGTCTCGCAATAGGCCATACTTCCATCATTGTCTGCTGACGCCCTTCAGACATTGTGACTTCCACCAATATACTGTTAGAAGCCTCGAAACACTCAATATCTCCAATATCCCCACCAGCCGTAGAGGTTGGCAGACCTTCATCGTCACATGGATAATTGGGAATTACCTCAACAGCAGGCAGTTTTGACTTAATAGCAAGGGCGGTCAGGAACTCTAATCTTGCCGGAGCTGCAATAAACCTTAAAATATTGTGGCTTGATGATGTTTTTTTCGCCAAATGGGTAAGTTCTTTTTTAATAGAATCCCATGAGTAATCACCCACGAGTTTAGCTAATTTATCAGCTGCGACATTTTTGGGGATTTCGACAGCTTTTAATGCAAACAATGCACCATCAATGTCTGACATATAGTCAAAATATTCTTCTTTTGAAGTGTACTTGCGATATGTGGCATAATTAGCCAGTATATAATTTATCTTATCATCTTCATTATGGTTAATGTCGATAAATCGACCACCCCCTCTAAATGATATAAGTCCTGTCATTCTCATTTTGCGGACAAATTCATCGGGATATTCGGACACAATAGAGTCAAGATCAAATTTCTTGAATCCCCCAAGTATTTCGTTTACACATATATCCTCTATCACTTCATTTGAAGGATTGTACCTATGTTCCTTTCGCAGAAGTTTAATACGCTGATACAAAGATTCCGCATCATTATCTTTCCAAAAGATAACTAAAGGTATCTCCTTATATGAGATTCCCGAACCATTATAATCTGGATCAGAGTTTAACTTCTTTATAACTTCAAGCAATAATATCAGTGGAATATTATCATTTAATTCACAAATAAACGGATTGCATCTTTGTTGCTTGGCAAAAGCTTGCATAAATGCAATTTGCTCATTCTGTGGATTTACAATCTCGCGAGATATTGCTCCTGAATCTATTTCAATGGATACAGTATCTGCAAGATAGTTACCTGTTTGAGAGAAGTTTATAGGCTTTCCCCATTCATAATATACAAAGCCCAGAACTTTCATCAATTTGAATTGTGTGTCAAATCGACTCGGCCACCCTTTAGGAAACCCTGCTTCTTTATGTCCCTTTATACTTTTGTTGACTTGGGGATCATTCTGCTGATACACATCTTTCGTTTCTTCATCTGTTAATGGTTTGCTGGCTAATTCCCCGTTCTTTGTTGATTTCCACTTATCCTGAACTGTTTCCGGGCGCTTCATTGGTCGATACAAGCCAACCTTAAACAGTTCTCTCTCGAACAACTCGACTGTTTTATTATTAAGTATCCGGCCATTGAATCGTTTAAGTATGTGCAGAAATCTTTAAAACGCTCAGGATTTCGTATCGTAGTCGTGTAAAGCAACGGCTTATATTCAGGTTTTCTAGGCATATTAGTAATTTGTGATTAATACTTCGCTAATTTGTTTTGTTGAATTGTCGTGATAGCTTATATAATTACTCTTTATCGGATGAACATTGTACTTGCATGCCCAATCTATAAACAGATTGTTACATCGACCTTTGTAATGAGTAACATTCGATATAGCGAACCGAATACGTCGTTTGTTTAGGCTATCCAATAATTGCAACAACTCAATTTCATCTTGCTCATTCCATAACTTATTATATTCACTAAATGTGATAAGATATGGCGGGTCTAAATATACAAAATCTTTTTCAGACAACCTTATTTTTTGTAGGAAATCTTTATAATCGATATTAAACCATTTAGGTTTTTTGGATATTACCTGCATGAAATATGCCTCTAGAGCATTTACTACATTAGCATTAAAATCAACATTGCCTACAGGAAGATTGAAGTCTCCATTTTTATTGAATCGTAGCATTCGATTAAATCCATATATCAACAAAAGATACAAGACATATAAATCAGCTATCGACGATTCATTGAAATCCCTTTTCATCCGCCCATACGCTTCTTTGTTATATTTAGCATAGTATGTTTTTTTATACTGTTGCCTAAGTTCTATCGGGATACGATCTTCCTTATATGAATATGATAGTCCATACTCAGCGATAAGACTTTCTATTCGACTAAAAAATTCAGTTCGTTTATTGGCAGATTTACATAAAAATTTGTGTAGCGCAATTACATTTACATCTATATCATTCAGGTAAAATTTCCGAGCGTCAATATTCATAAATACCGACCCTCCGCCAACAAACGGTTCAACGAATTTCTCAATGTCGTCAGGGAAATACGAGCTAATTTCTTCAATGAGCTTATATTTGTCTCCAACATAGAAAAAAGGTGATCTTACTATCTTTTTTTTCATTGCCCTACTTCCGTGATAAATAATAGTTCCTTGTGCTTTGCAAAATTAGTCTTACCTGCATTAAAATATCTGTGATCGCAATCATATATCTTTGTAGTACCGCGTTCTTCTAAAATGGATTTAATCTGCTCTAATGTAATCTTGTTTTTTGATGACCCGCTTTTTGATTCGTATGTATTATTGTATGATACGACAATATACTTGACGTTCAATTTACTTATAAGATCCCGAAATGCAACGGGAGCACTAGAGGTACAATATGCACTCATATTTTGTGCTTTAGGCTTCATCGCTACACCAAACAATTCAGGCTTCTCCCAAGTTACCAGATTTTCGTAAATATGATAAAATCTACTATATTGACGAGAGTTATAAGGCGGGTCAATATATGCAACATCTGCCGTGATGTTTTCAGCAAGTATATTGGAGTCTTCTCTAAAGATTTCTACACACTGAGGATCAAGTGGTCTAATAAGTTGTATGGATAAAGGATGATACAGGATGTTTTTTTTGATGTATGCATCAAAATGCCCTACTGTATTTGCTATTTTATCAATACTATATATTAAAGAGGTCAATAGAATGGCATATTCCTTATGCGTCAATGCCACTTTCCTCTTTTCGACATCCTCCCTTATATGACCTATCAATTTGGAGTTCTTGTAATCAAAGAACTTATCTCCGAAATTATCCGAAAAGTAATTGTCTTCAATAGTGTCAGGATTTATATTATTATAATACTCTATGATTGAATGAAGTTTATTCATATCATAAGTTCCGGAACCAAAAAAGGCTTGATATATAATATTGTTAGATGACAGAAAGTCATTCATTATTATTCTCTTTGCATAAGGTATCGCAGCCTTGGAAACAGATGCGGTTCCCGCAAAGACATCAAAAAATGATTCAAACCCTCCTGTATGCTCGTTGATTATATTCATAATCCAAGGGGTTAACTTTGCTTTATTTCCAATATATCTACGACTCTCCAAATCAAACATCTTATACCCCAAAAGAGTGACATCTATATCAGTTCGATTATAGACTTCTTGTAATGACAATTTCAATTCCTCACGAACATCTTTTGAATACTGACTCAATGACTCCATTTACTTTACACGTTGACAATTTCTGTCAAAGGTAAAACGAATATTTGAATGCAGCTAATTTTCGAGCATAAAAAAATGAGCACGGAGACTAAGCCAATTATCCTTTTTGCAATATTTTTATAAAAAAAGCCGCCCCTGAAAAAACAGAGACGACTTCTTCTACTTATTATATAACAACTTATTATATTACTTATATTCCGCCCAACTCTTGATAGCAATATCATCAATGCTCATTGTACAGAAAGCATTAATAAATGCACTAGCCAAACGGGCATTCGTTATCAACGGAACATTCAGGTCGATAGCCGCACGACGGATTTTATATCCGTTATCCAACTCTCCGGCTGTCAAATTCTTCGGAATGTTGACTACCATATCAATCTTTTTACTATGGAGCATTTCCAAAGCTTGCGGATGTCCTTCTTCACTCGGCCAATAAACATGAGTACTCTCAATACCGTTTTCGGCAAGCGCTTTGTGCGTACCGCCCGTAGCAAAGAGTTTATATCCTTTATTTACCAACATACGGGCTGCGTCTATCATATCGGCTTTCTGTTTCATTGTACCTGTAGAAAGCAGGATATTCTTCTTCGGAATGCGATAACCTACGGAAAGCATTGCTTTCAGTACGGCGCAGGAAGTATCCATACCTATACAACCGACTTCACCGGTGGAAGCCATATCTACCCCCAACACTGGGTCGGCTTTCTGCAAACGGTTGAAGGAGAACTGGGAAGCCTTGATTCCAACATAGTCCAGTTCAAAAAGATTCTTTTCCGGTTTTTCGACAGGCAGGCCAAGCATTACTTTCGTTGCCAGTTCGATAAAGTTTATCTTCAATACCTTGCTGACAAACGGGAAAGAGCGGCTGGCACGCAGGTTGCATTCGATCACCTTGATATCATTATCTTTTGCCAAATATTGGATATTGAACGGACCGGAAATGTTCAAAGCCTTGGCAATCTCACGGCTGATACGCTTGATGCGGCGAACCGTCTCCACATATAACTTTTGCGGCGGGAATTGAATGGTCGCATCACCGGAGTGCACACCGGCAAACTCGATGTGCTCACTGATAGCATACGCTACGATTTCTCCATTTTGAGCCACGGCATCCATTTCCACTTCCTTGGCATGCTCAATAAACTGACTTACTACTACCGGATGTTTCTTCGATACATTGGCTGCCAGTTTCAGGAAACGTTCCAGTTCTTCCTGATTGGAGCAAACATTCATCGCGGCACCCGAAAGCACATAAGACGGACGGACAAGTACAGGAAAACCGACCTCGTCAACAAATTCATTGATATCATCCATAGAAGTCAGTTCACGCCAACGCGGCTGGTCTACACCAATACGGTCGAGCATGGCAGAGAATTTCTCGCGATCCTCAGCGTTGTCAATGCTTTTGGCACTTGTACCGAGAATATTGATATTTTGTGCATCCAGGCGCAATGCCAGATTATTCGGAATTTGTCCACCGGTAGATACAATGACGCCATGTGGATTTTCGAGTTCCAGAATATCCATTACGCGTTCGAAAGTCAGTTCATCGAAATAGAGGCGGTCGCACATATCGTAATCCGTAGATACGGTTTCCGGATTATAGTTAATCATAACGCTGCGCCACCCTTCCTTGCGAATTGTATTCAATGCCTGAACACCACACCAGTCGAACTCAACCGAAGAACCGATACGATAGGCACCGGAGCCTAGTACGACGATAGATTTATGGTCACCCAGATAATGAACGTCATTTGCTACGCCACTATAAGTAAGATATAGATAATTAGTTTGTGCCGGGTATTCGGCAGCCAGAGTATCAATTTGTTTCACAACGGGAAGAATACCCGCACGTTTGCGATGATTACGGACATAGAGAATGCCGTCTTCCATATCACCTTCATAACCAATGGCACGGGCAATCTGGAAATCGGAGAAGCCTTGCACTTTCGCTTTCTTCAGCAATTCTCCCGGCAAGTCGGTAATCTGTTTGTGATTGTTTCCCCAACTGTGCAGCTCTTCGGAAGTCTGCATAATGTTCATCAGTTTCTGAAGGAACCACTTGTCAATCTTTGTCAGTTCATGTACCTGATCGATTGTGTATCCGGCACGGAATGCTTTCGATATTACAAAAATACGTTTATCGGTCGGCTCACGAAGTGCTTTGTCAATATCAGAGATAACCAGTTCTTTGTTTTCCACAAATCCGTGCATTCCCTGTCCTATCATACGAAGACCTTTCTGGATCGCTTCTTCAAAAGTACGACCGATAGCCATTACTTCACCGACTGATTTCATTGAAGAACCCAATTCTTTGTCTACCCCATGGAATTTACCCAAGTCCCAACGAGGAATTTTACAGACCACATAATCCAGAGCAGGCTCGAAGAAGGCGGAGGTCGTTTTTGTTACGGAATTTTTCAAATCGAAAAGTCCGTAACCCAATCCTAATTTAGCGGCAACGAAAGCCAGCGGATAGCCGGTTGCTTTGGAGGCTAAGGCTGATGAACGGGAAAGACGGGCATTTACTTCAATCACCCGGTAATCTTCGGATTCCGGATCGAAAGCGTATTGTACGTTACATTCGCCCACGATACCGATATGGCGAATGATACGGATAGCCAATTCACGAAGTTTATGATATTCTTTGTTAGTAAGCGTTTGAGACGGAGCAATAACGATAGACTCACCGGTATGGATACCTAGCGGATCGAAATTCTCCATATTACAAACAGTAATACAGTTATCGAAGCGGTCGCGCACTACTTCGTATTCCACTTCTTTCCAGCCACGGAGTGATTTTTCCACCAATACTTGTGGGGAGAAGGAAAAAGCCTTTTCTACCAGAATATTCAGTTGTTCCTCGTTATCACAAAAACCGGAACCCAAACCACCCAATGCATAAGCAGCACGAACAATCACCGGATAACCCAGTTCTTTTGCTGCACGACGAGCATCTTCCGCATTTTCCACGGCTTCGCTCTTGATAGTCTTTACATTGATTTCATTCAGTTTCTGCACGAAAAGTTCACGGTCTTCGGTATCCATAATAGCTTGTACCGGAGTACCGAGTACCTTTACATTATATTTTTCAAGGACTCCTTCCTTATATAAAGCCACACCGCAATTCAAAGCGGTCTGACCGCCAAATGCAAGCATAATGCCTTCGGGTCTCTCTTTCTGAATCACTTTCTCTACGAAGTACGGAGTCACCGGAAGAAAGTAAATTTGATCTGCCACTCCTTCGGAAGTCTGCACCGTAGCAATATTCGGATTGATAAGAATGGTTTCAATCCCTTCTTCTTTCAAGGCTTTGAGTGCCTGCGAACCGGAATAGTCGAACTCACCGGCCTCACCGATTTTTAGGGCACCGGAACCCAGCAGCAATACTTTCTTTATATTTTCTTTCATAATTGTCGGTTATTTAAGCAGGTTTACAAATTCATCGAACAGAAATTCCGTGTCCGTAGGTCCACTGGCAGCTTCCGGGTGGAATTGTGCCGAGAACCAAGGATTCGTCTTATGTTTAATTCCTTCGTTAGAACCGTCATTCATATTGATGAAAAGCGGCTCCCAATCTGCTCCTAACGTATTATTATCTACGGCATAACCGTGATTTTGGGAAGTGATGAAACATCGTTCTGTACCTACCATACGCACAGGCTGATTGTGGCTACGGTGTCCGTACTTCAGTTTATATATTTTGGCACCTCCGGCTTTCGAGAGTAATTGATTACCCATGCAGATTCCGAAGATAGGAAGTTTTTCGTTTTTCATTGCCTTGCGGATATTTTGCACCGCAGCATCACAGGTATCCGGATCGCCCGGACCATTGGAAATAAACAATCCGTCAAATTCGAGTCCATTGAAGTCATAATCCCAAGGGACACGAATCACTTCAACATCACGTTTCAGCAGACAACGGATAATATTAGTCTTTACACCGCAATCCACCAATACCACTTTCCTTTTATCCGCACCTTCATTATAGCGAATCACTTCCTTGCAACTTACTTTATCTACATAGTTAACGCCTGCATAAGTAGCTTCAAGAACATTGTCCGGTTCATCGTCAAAAACAATCTTTCCCAACATCACGCCATGTTCGCGGAGTACTTTAGTCAGTTCGCGGGTATCAATGCCTGTGATGCCGGGAACCTGCTCACGTTTCAGCCAGTCGCCGAGACTTTCAACAGCATTCCAATGACTGTATTCGTAAGAATAGTCACTTACGATAATCGCTTCCGCATGAATCTTCTCACTTTCCATAAAAGTAGCGAGTCCGTTCGGTTCGATTGAAAAAGGGGGAACTCCGTAATTTCCTATCAACGGATAGGTAAGAGTCATCAACTGTCCGGCATACGAAGGGTCAGTGAGACTCTCCGGATATCCGGTCATGGCAGTATTAAAAACTACTTCGCCCGCCACCGGCTTCTCGTAGCCAAACGACTTGCCGGAAAACCGGCTCCCGTCGTCAAGGATTAATGTCACATTTCTCATTCTTATTTTTGAATCGTTGTATGATTGTCAGAATTGATACAGTTGCTCTATGTAATTGATGAATGCCTGATTCACCATTTTCACGCCACCCGGCGTAGGGTAATTGCCGCTAAAGTACCAGTCGCCCCGATGATTGGGACAGGCTTCATGAAGCCCTTCCAATGGCTGGTAGACGATTTCCACTTTAGCTTTCGTTCCCTTCGGAGTCAATAGTTCTACCATTTTGGCGGAGATTTCCTCATCCGTGAAAGGTGCATATATTTCTTTTACATAGTTCACCATTTGCTCTTTCGGCAAACCTATCTGATCTTTGGATTTCCGGTAGGCAGACGCAATTATATCTTTCATATCCCGCTCTTTCAGCAATTCGACAGCAGCTCTGAAAGCAATAAACTCACTCATCTTTGCCATATCGATACCGTAATAATCGGGATAACGGACCTGTGGGGAAGAAGAAACGATAACAATCTTCTTCGGACCAAGACGGTCGAGAATACCGATAATACTTTGCTTCAATGTTGTGCCACGCACAATACTATCGTCAATAATCACCAGATTATCGACACCGGAAACAAGGCTTCCGTAAGTGATATCGTAGACATGAGCGGCCAGATCATTTCGGCTGTTTCCTTCGGCAATAAACGTACGGAGCTTGATGTCCTTAATAGCCACCTTTTCACTGCGGATACGGCGGGAAAGAATAACTTCCAGTTCCTCCATATTCGGATTATGACCTAATGCAGCTATTTGCTGCACTTTTTCTTCATTCAGATAGTCATCCAGTCCCTGTAACATTCCGTAGAAAGCAACTTCGGCGGTGTTGGGAATAAAAGAGAAAACGGTATGGTCAAGATCGTTGTTGATAGCTTTCAAAATGTTCGGCACGAGTTTCTCGCCGAGCCGTTTCCGTTCCTTGTAAATATCGACATCACTACCACGGGAGAAATAGATACGCTCGAATGAACAAGCCTGTTTCTCACGAGGTTTGTTTATTTGTGATGTCCGCAGTTTACCTTCTTTACTAATCAATAATGCCTGTCCCGGTTGCAGTTCTTTAATATCTTCTACAGGGACATTAAAAGCTGTCTGAATGACCGGACGTTCGGAAGCCAACACTGCAATCTCTTCATCCTGATACCAGAAAGCAGGACGTATCCCCCACGGATCACGTATTGCAAAAGATTCACCGCTTCCGGTCAGTCCGCAAATGACATATCCCCCGTCCCATTCACGGCTGGAGGTACGCAATACGTTAGCCAAATCAATATGCTCTTCTATATAGTTGGTGATTCCCATGCCTGTAAGCCCTTCGGCCTCGGCAAGGTTGAACACACGTTCCACTTCACGATCAAGCCGGTGCCCCACTTGTTCCAACATGATATAGGTATCAGCATACTTACGGGGATGTTGTCCAATGGCTGTGATACGGGCAAAAATTTCATCTACATTCGTCATGTTGAAGTTACCGCAGAGAGCCAAGTTCTTGGCACGCCAATTGTTTCTCCTCAAAAACGGGTGCACATAAGAGATACCGGATTTCCCGGTTGTCGAATAACGCAGATGCCCCATATACGTTTCACCCGCAAAAGGTAATGTACGTTTGGCAAACTCTGCGTCATGCAATTGTTCGGAAGTCAAATCCTTGAAATTATTCTGTACATTCTCAAAGATTTCCGTAATGGCACCGGAACCTAAGGCACGTTCGCGAAACATATATTCTTCACCCGGATTGGCCTCCAGTTTAACACAAGCCAGTCCCGCACCTTCCTGCCCACGATTATGCTGCTTTTCCATTAGCAGATAAAGCTTGTTCAGACCGTACATCCACGTTCCGTACTTCTTCTCGTAATACTCCAGCGGTTTAAGCAGGCGTATCATGGCAACGCCACATTCATGTTTCAATTGTTCCATTTATACAAATCCAAATTACCTGTTATAAGTTACAAGTTTTACTCCACTGTTACTGATTTAACCAAATTCCTGGGCTGGGCTACATCCATTCCCTTGCAAACCGCAATATGGTAAGCAGGCAACTGAAGAGGTACCGTAGTAATCAACAGATCGAGGCATTCGATTGTTTCGGGAAATTCGATACTACAATCGGCGATTTTGTTGATGACTGTATTTCCTTGGGCTCGAAGTTTTCCTTTGAGAACAACATAGTTTTCGATGATACTTCAGCCCTTTTATTAGGCTGGGAAAGGCTTTTCTTGTACCAATATAGCCTACCATTCCACGCACATTATAGCGTTTTTATTTTGGTTGCAAATATACACATTTCAAATAACATAAAGATAATAAATCCGATATTTATTTGACAGAAACGCACAAAAAAGTTGCAAACACATCAAAAAGTTAAATAATATATTATTTTTAGCTCAAAAAGAAACGAATTACAATCATCTTAAAATAATAGACAACAGACTAACAATTTAAAAGCAATTCCAACGATTTTGATTACAAATTAAAAGAATATAGAATAGGCTTCTCATTTCGTGTCATAGAAATGATAGAATTTAGTATCATCATGAAATTAAATTTTTAATTTTGCCAAACATTTTGATACATAAAACAGGTATTATCATACAATAAAGATAGTAAGAATGAAGAAACAAGAACTTTTTAACAACGAAGCAAAAGGATTCCCTTACCAACGACATCCCAAACAGCCGGGCCTGTACGATGCGGCATACGAACATGATGCCTGCGGTGTTGGTATGCTGGTAAACATTCACGGAGAAAAGTCACACGACATTGTTGAGTCGGCTTTAAAAGTATTAGAGAATATGCGCCACCGCGGTGCCGAAGGTGCAGACAACAAAACCGGGGACGGTGCAGGCATTATGTTACAAATTCCGCATGAGTTTATTTTATTGCAGGGTATTCCCGTTCCGGAAAAGGGACGTTATGGCACCGGTCTGCTTTTTTTACCGAAAAAAGAGAAAGACCAGGCAACTATTTTGAGTATCATTATTGAGGAAATCGAAAAAGAAGGACTTACGCTGATGCATCTGCGTAATGTACCTACTTGCCCGGAAATTCTGGGAGAAGCGGCTTTGGCTAACGAACCGGATATCAAACAGGTATTTATCACGGGATTTACTGAGACAGAAACTGCCGATCGTAAACTGTATCTGATCCGTAAAAGAATAGAAAATAAAGTCAGAATGTCAGCCATTCCGGCGAAAGAGGATTTTTACATCGTTTCGCTCTCTACAAAAAGTATTATATATAAAGGTATGCTTTCGTCATTGCAGCTACGGAACTATTATCCCGACCTGACGAACAATTACTTCACCAGCGGGTTGGCTTTGGTGCATTCCCGTTTCAGTACTAACACTTTCCCGACATGGGGATTGGCACAACCTTTCCGCCTTCTGGCACACAATGGTGAAATCAATACGATTCGCGGCAACCGCGGGTGGATGGAAGCTCGCGAAAGTGTACTCTCCTCTCCCACTCTCGGGGATATCAAAGAGATCCGTCCGATTATACAGCCGGGCATGAGTGATAGCGCCTCATTGGACAACGTGCTGGAGTTTTTGGTAATGTCGGGATTGAGCCTGCCCCACGCAATGGCAATGCTTGTGCCGGAGTCTTTCAATGAGAAGAACCCTATCAGTGAAGATTTGAAGTCCTTTTATGAATATCATTCCATACTAATGGAACCTTGGGACGGACCGGCTGCCTTGTTATTCAGCGACGGACGCTTTGCCGGTGGTATGCTCGACCGTAACGGCCTGCGCCCT
>ERZ779869.2646-NODE-2646-length-14530-cov-6.326356_pt1 | contig 14530 bp, 13 predicted proteins | sample MGYA00511557_ERZ779869 | MGnify/ENA primary metagenome ERZ779869 (study PRJEB29588, sample SAMEA2154620) | human gut metagenome | biome: human gut; feature: human-associated habitat; material: faeces | place: Denmark | collected 2008/2010 ...
TGCCAATAAAAAATCTTTAATATTAGTTGCCTTAATATTCTTTTTAACATACATACCATTTTTCTTGAATTACTATCCTGGAAATATAGTTACAGATAGTATAGGAAGCATATTACAAATAACGGGAAGAGCAAACTATACGAATTTTCAGCCATTATTATATACTTTTATATTAGGAGGAATATGGAACCTAGGAAAAGCAATATTTGGTAGTTCAGTAGCTGGAATAGCATTATATAGCATTTTTCAAATGATATGTACAAGTATTACATTTTCTTTTGTTTTATATTATATGGCAAAGAAAAATATAAGCTTAAAATGGAGAATTATTACTTTTTTATTTTTAAAATCTAACTTATTCATGTAGCCATTTAAGTTTTCTGTAGTAAACGGATATATTAAATTGTAACCCATGTGAGTGAATTTACTATAATTTATAACTTTTTTAGCTTTTTCAATATCTTCATAAACATCCATAACTGCCTCCGTTGTGTGTTAAATATCATACCACAATTTAAAGAAAAAAGATATAATTAATATTCACAAATATACTAAAAGACAGATGTGTATTGATAAAATAAAATCAATATCATAAAAAACATCAACATAGTTTAGAAAAAATAGATTAATCCTAGAAGTAATTAACAAACTATTGATAAATAACATCATATTTGCTATAATTTAAGTATGGTAAAGGGTGTGTGATATGAAAAAGATAGTAATGTTAATAGTCATGATATTTAGTTTTAATATGATTTTGAATGCTGAGTGTGATTATACTGAGAAAGTTAACTTAATTACTTTATCTAGTTATGTTGACTATAATTATGAATATATGAGCGATAATACTTTTAAACTAACTTTTTATAATGTAACACCTGAAATGAAGTTAATTTATAATAATATAGAATATGCTCCAACTAATGAAAGTGTGGAATTAAATTCACTAGAAGAAGGGAAAAGCATGAAAGTATCAATTAAGGGAAGTGATGCTTCAGAATGTGCAATGCTAGATTTAAGAGTTATTAATTTGACTATTCCTTATGTTAACCCTTTTTATGGAAGTAATAGATGTATTGGACATGAAAGTTTGAATGTGTGTAGTAATAAGTTTTTACAATACAAGATAACTGAAAGTGAGTTTTTAAGACTTATTGATAAATCTGAAAATGATAACAAACCAGATGATGAAATTAATGATAAACCTGTAGTAAAAGAATTAACGTTTTTTGAAAAGGTAGTTGATTTTGCTAAAAAGGCATGGATACCAGTTCTTTTAGTAATTCTAACAAGTGGAATTACATTTGGTATTTTTAGTACAATTTATAGAAAAGTTAAACATGGAATATAAAATAAAAAAATTTAAAATATAGGTAAAAACAATGCGTGAAATTGAATAGAATAGCGAAAAACTATTCTTTTTGTTATGTACAAACTAGAATAAATTTGTTATAATTATTTTGTAATGATAGTGGAGGTAAGAGTTATGAAAAAAATTTGTACGTTTTTAATGCTTACTATACTCATGAGTGTAAGTAAGTTAGAAGCAAGCTGTAATGATTCACAGATGCTTGCAAATGATATAGAATATTCAATATTTGAAAGTTATGACTATGATGATGTTAAAAGTGAAGTCGAGTTCTATGGCTTGAGTGACGAGTTATATCTAGAAGTAACTAATGATTATAACGATGATGTGGACGTTTATACAAAAGATAATTTTACTGATGGAGTGTTAGTTATTCAAAGTAAAACTGTTACTGAGAAAATTAATTATTCAGCTAAAGTTTATACAACGGATACAAGTTGCTCTAATAAGATACTTAGGAATATAAATTTTAGTACAAATAAGTACAATATATTTGTATCAAATGAAGTATGTAATGATAGGTATGATACAATAAAATATTGTAATCCATTTTATGATGTTAAAGATATGTCATTAACTGAGTTTATTAAATTAGTAAATAAAGAAGCTGCTAAGTTAGATGTACATTATACTTTTAAAGATTATGTAAAAATGTATTACTTGTACGTTTTAATACCATTTCTAGTGATATCTATTGTTTATATAGTTAGAATTATTATATTTAAAAGGAGGAAGAAGCAATATGTATAAGAAGTATTTAAAAATATTGTTATTAGCTGGTTTAACTTTAATTCCATTAAAGATTGATGCTCTTGCTGATACTCTCAAGATACAAGAAAATGGACATGTAAATCCTTTGTATGCTGACTATAATTGGTGGGATGGTAATACTGAGGAAGGTTATTTAAGAGGAGAGTTGAAAAATGGTAAGTTAGTTTTAACAGCTGAAGCTAAAAAAGGTAAATACAATATTGAATGTAATCAAAATAATTATCAATATTGGTATTATACTTGTCAGTCTACTTGTGGAATAGATATAACTAAACTTAGTAGTAGTTGGCAAAATCAAATATCTAGTTGTGGTAAAACTACTAGATGGGGGCTTACTAAATCGTTGAGTCAAAAAAATTGTAAAGAATCAGCTATAGGTACTAATAAAGCTTATTGTAACTTAAAATCTGGTGGACAAATGAGATTTAATATATCAGAGTCTAACTTTATAAATCACGAAAGTCACTGTGGTAATGAAGCTGGATATATTGATCAAGTTAGATATGGTAAATGGGCTAAAGATTTAAATATGGATTCTACTGCTAATAAGAGTTATACTAAAGCACCTAATATAAAGAGATACTATTGTACATGGAGTTCTAGTACTAGTGGTACAACTCAAACATCTAAAAAGAAACTAGTTCAAAATCAATATCAAACTTCTGATGGAGCAGCAGCTTATTGTGTAAACCCAGGTAGAATATTTAAGGCTCAAAACTATAAATTAGCAGCAGAGTATGATGTTAGTAAGAAAGCTTGTACAAAGAGTAACTCTGATAAATCATGTGCACTTGCTGCAGCAGTAATGATTGGTAATCAAGAATATAATGGAGACTATTTAACAATACTTACAGCATTAAGATTCTTAAGTGCGCATTATGGGGATAATGAAGGATGGTGGGACTCAGCTTCTTCTAAGAAATATTCTAATGCAAATATATATAAACATACAGTGGATGAAATAACAAATTATGGTTATGCAGGAGGGACAACTAAAACTAAAATTGGTGTTATATATGCAGACTCTACTTCTAGTACAGCTTTAGCTAATGCTATTTTGATATATAAAAAAGTAATGAGTGGATATGATATGTGGAGTCCTAGTGTAACTCATAAACATTCTTCATATAATACTTATACTAAAACAGCGACTTTATCATTTGAAAGTAATTTTCCTACAGGTACAACAATTAGTAGTATAAAACTATCTAATGGAAAAGAAATACCTGCAGGAAATATAACATCTGCACCTTGTGAAAGTGATAATAGTAAGATGTGTATAACAGCGACTATACAATTAGAAGCAAATGAGTGTGTTAAAGTGAAAGCTGAAATATTTTATACAAATCCATATGATACAATATCTAAAATAGGATACTATAAAGCAATAGATAATCCTAGTAAATATCAAGATATGTATGTATTTGATAGAAATGCTAAAGCAAGTGTAAAGGTTACAAAAAAAACCGGAACAAACAACAATGCTTCAACTCAAGAATTTGATTTATGTGCACCTGATAATTCTTGTAGTATTGCTCCTGGCGGAAAATATATATGTAAAGATGGTAGTGAATGTACTAAAGAAAGATTTAGTGAAGAATGCGAAGAACCTACAGATAATACATATTGTCCTAAACCTGAACTTGAAGAAAATATGCCAGATGACTGTGAAGACTCAACTACTGGTAGAATAGAAGATGCAACAATGTGTAATATACTTAACTCTGAAGATAAATACAAAGAAGAATATAGAAAGACTGAATATGAAAACGAATTTTGTAAAGTTTACTGTAGAGAAACATTAATATTTAGTTTTATGGATAAAGAGACTGCTTATGCTGGACAAGCTTTTCAACATAGTGTAGGTAGTTATTATTCAGGTAAAGCTTACTTAAGTACAGTAATACTTTCTAGAAAACAATGTTCTAGTGAAGTTAATTATGATAACTGGTTAGCACAATATAAACAAGCAGATGCCGATGTATTAAGTACTTGGAATACATTAAAAGATATGGAAGCAACATATAACCATATTACTGAGTATGATGAAACAAGCCATAACGGTCCATGTGGTTCTTCGAGTGGATGCTGCGATCACTCTTGTCCTGTATCATGTGCAACAGAAAAAAACCCAGATTGTATGACAACTGAGTGCTGTGATGATGGATGTAGCAACAGTTGCGATACTACTTATACAAAATGGACTTGGAGTGGTTTTTACTACACAGCAACAAATCCAAATGGTACAACGACAAGACCATTAGAAGCTACGAATAGAGAAAGCGGTTCATATTATTGTAGTGCTTCATGTTGTTCAGGATACTGTAATTCTGGTCCAATTGCCCCAACTGATCAAGTGGTAAGAAGTCCTTATGCATCGGCATTAAATAATTATAAAAATGCACTAGAATATAGAGACAAACTATTATATCAAATACAAGACTGTAACTTTATGAGCGATAATAATAACAATAACCGTGGTATAACTACAACGGCTGTATATACTAAAAATAAATATGGACCATATTATACAACTAGCGCTAATGGAAACCATACAACTGGAGCTAATTTAAAAACTTACAAATCTATAGTTAATAATTACAAACCTGGAAATAAGATAGAAATAGATTATGAAGAAAACTATGGCTATGGAGAAAACTATGACGTTGATATAGTTAATGAACAAACTAAAAACTATGCTGTTACAATTGGATATAGTGATAAAGAAGCTTGGAAAGACTATTGTAAGGGCGACTGTGATGGCTCTTTATACGATCTTAGTAGGACACCATATTTAACTAATGCAACCGATAACATTAATTATTGGACTTGTACAGGAAGTGAAACTTCTGCAAGATGTACTAAGAACACATTAGTTATTCCTAAAAATAAACTAGCTAATATAGTAGTAGAAACTGAAACAGTACACTATCAAGATGCGGAATTTTATACTCAGGTGTTTACTGGTAAAACATCTACAAATAAGGATAATGTAGGATACTGGATAGAACTTGATAAACATATATATCCAGTAGGTGTTACTAGACTTACAGGTAACTATGGAATTAAGCTTGACTATAGTGACTTAGGTGAAAGTGGTAAACCTAATAATAGACATATGTCTGACGGAAAATACACTTGTAGTTATGACGTAATAAACGAATTAACAATATATGACTGTAATGATGGATATCATGTATGTTATCCTTGTAGTGGAACTGAAGAAGAATGTGAAGGGTATAACTATGCCACAGGACTAGGTGTATACTTTAGAAATATAAATCTAAGTGATATATTTCCTAATTCAAAATTTAGTCCAAATTATTCTGATTTAAATAAAAATACTAGAAATATTGGGCAAAATTGGCTAACAACAAATGCTATACAAATTATTGACGAAATACAAAAATATGGAGAAAATGTATGGACTAAAAAAGAACCAATGTATAGTATTACATTAAGTCATGATGCAATGAAAACAATAAGAAATTATAATTCAAATAGTAATTATTTAGATTATTCACTTAACTGTGATGAAAATTTAAGATGTACAAGTACTTTCTTAAATGAATTTAGAGCTAAGTATAGTAACTTATTTAGTAAGAATGTTAATATACCTAGCAATAACTTATATTATTATAAAAGGAGTTGGTAGTATATGAAAGAAACTTTTTGGTCTTATTTGTTTATAGTACTAGGGCTCCTTACTATAGCAATTATGATACTTGTACAAAACTTAACAAGCACAAGTGAAGAAAACTATTACTTAACTAAAGAAGTTATGGAAGCTTCTATGATAGACAGTATTGACTATGGCTTATATAGAAAAACTGGCGAGATAAGAATGATAGAAAGTAAGTTTGTTGAAAACTTTACTAGAAGATTTGCTGAAAGTATAAATGATAGTAAAGAGTATACATTAGATTTCTATGAGATATACGAAAACCCACCTAAAGCTACAGTAGTTGTAAAAACTGAAACAGGTAGTCAAACTATAACAAGTGACTCAACTGTAAACTTTGATATTAGAACAGTAATGAGTGGAATACTTGAAACTAAGTATAGTCAGAATGATAGTGTTTTAGCAGTTGACTTAACAACTGACAAAGGTACTGTCTTAGGTAAAACAAAATATACTAGTTATGAAGGAAGAGTAATCTTTGAAGTAAACGCACCAGTACCTTATGTAGTAGAAGGGTCTACTATAACATGTGGGGACAACGGCGTTAATATTGAAACAAAAGATAATCAAGTTATTATAAGTAATGTTAGAAGAAATACAAGCTGTAATGCCAAACTTGCTGTTGGAAAAAGTGTAACACTCACAATGAATAGTGGAACAGGACAGGTAATAGGAGACAAAATAAAAGCAGCGGTACCTGGAGGAAGCGTGTCATTTGAAGCACAAGCAACTGATGGGTATACTTTGGAAAACCCAACAGTAATATGTTCTGGAGGTGCTACTGGAAGTAGAAGTGGTAACAAAATAGTAGTAAGCAACGTAAACACAGATCAGATATGTGATGTTACATTAAAACGTGGAAAATACAAGGTTACTATTAATGTAATAAATGGTGGTACTACTATGACTAACCCTGTTGAAGTGGAATATGGTGAAACAGCACAAATCCCTATATATGCTAATATTGGATATACAACAAAAGATATGAAAGTAAGTTGTTCAAAAGGTGCAACTGCTACTTTAAACAATAATATTATTAATTTAAGTAATGTAGTAGGTAGTCAGACTTGTACCGTTAGTATTCCTGAAATAACTGCTGATAATTATCCATATTTTGTTGCTAAGCCAGGTGGAAGATATGACGTTACAATTGTTAATAAACAATCAGGTACATCTAATGGAATGAAAACAACCTATGCTTATAATGGATATGATACTGAATATATTATTGATGGTCAAAGAAGGTCTTTTTCATCAAATGTTAATGGTGGAAGTGAAACTTATAACGGAGTAACTATTAGTATACTTGCAACAAATATAGGTGATTCTCTTGCAGTTAACTACATAATTAAAAATAATAGTAATTCAACAAAAAGCTATTCTGTTTCTTCAACAGCTGATATATATTTAGTAGGAAATGATCACATAGTACTTTATAAAGATAGTAATAATAGAATGTATACAGCAAGATATGGTAATTATTGGGTTGAATATTTATTTGATCCTACTGCTACGACAACGTGGATTGGACATTACGGAAGTAGAATGCAAAATAGATATAACAACTCTTCAAATAATTCAAGTACTTATGGAGAAGATTCTGGTTTAGCATTTAGTTGGAGTGGAACAATAGGTGCAGGAGAAACAATAGTTAAAACTGTGAGATATGTTATTCACTATTAAAAAAATAAAAAAAATTAATACTTATAATTGATTTTATAAGTATTTTTTTGTATAATTATATTTAGAATAAAGGAGGAGTTATGAATAAGTTAATAATTTCATTAAAAAGATTTTTTAGTAATAAGAATACTGTTACTATTATTTGTGTGTTTGCAGCAGTTTTGGTGCTATATTTTGGTTATAACTGGAGAATTAAACAGCAAACTAAACCTATTAAGGTTCCATATGCTAAGGTTGAAATACAACCTCGTACACAAATTACAGAAGATATGATAGGGTATTTAGAAATTCCTGGTAGCATGGTTAGTGATAATACTATTAAGTATGCTAATGAAATAATAGGTAAGTATGCTAACTATAATACAGTTATTCCTAAAGGAAGCGTATTTTATAGTAGTACTATTGTAACTTGGGAGCAAATGCCAGATTCAGCATGGGCTAATATTCCTACTGGATATACTGTAGTTAGTTTAAGTGTTAATACTGAAACTACATATGGTAACTCAATATTTCCAGGAAACTATATTGACTTATATTATAGTACATATGATGAAACTGGAAAGTTACTTTTAGGTAAACTTATTAAGAGTATTGAAGTACTTGCTGTAAAAGATGCAAGTGGAAACCATGTGTTTGAAAACAGTGGGGAATTAAAAGCACCTAACAGTTTAATATTTGCTGTACCAGAAAGCATGCATTTACTTCTTAGAAAAGCAAGTTACTTAAATGGTGAAATTATACCTGTACCAAGAAATAAAGAGTATAGTTTAAATCCTGAGGCAACAGAAGTAAGTAGTGAATATTTACAAAATTATATACTTAGTCAAACTGTTATATTGCCAGAACAAGCAAATGACAGTCAAATTTCAACTATTGAGTAAGTAAATAAAAAAAGAATAGAAAGGGAGATATTATGAATAGCACAATATTTGATCAGATTAACTGGGGACCATTAAAAGAGTTTTTAGACGATGACGATATTACAGATATATCTTATTCTAATGGTGGAAGAGTGTGGCTTAAGAGTTTAAGTAAAGGTGTTATAAGTGTAGAAAGACCTGATATAAATAATGCTCTTATGGAAAAACTTGCGTTTCAGTGCTCTAACGTAATGGGTAAAACATTCAATATGGCTAGTCCGTTTTTGGATGCTGAAAGTGCAGAATTGCGTCTTAACTTTGTACATGACTCTATTGCTACAAATGGAATAGCTTGTGTTATTCGTAAGACTCCAGCTAAAATAAGACTTAATAAAGAAAAACTAATAAACGAACACTACGTAAGTTTACCAATGCATGACTTTTTGTTTAAATGTGTTGAAGGACACTGTAACATTATAGTTAGTGGTGAAACTGGTAGTGGTAAAACAGAACTTGTTAAATATTTGGCAAGTCATACTAAAGAAAATGAGAAGATTATAACAATAGAAGATACTTTGGAACTACACCTTGACAAGATATTTCCTCATAGAGATATTGTTGCAATGAAGACTAACAATATAGCAAGTTATAGTGATGTACTAGTTACCTGCATGAGACAAAACCCTAGATGGATACTATTGTCAGAGGTTCGTAGTGCAGAAGCTGTTACTGCGGTTAGAAACTCAATTTCAAGTGGACACAATATATTAAGTACAATCCACTCAGATAAAGCTAGTGGTATTCCAATGCGTTTATATAGCTTACTTGAAACAAACCTAGATGTTGATCAATTCTTAAAAACAATACATAGATATATACACTTAGGTGTACATGTAAAAGGCTACATGAGTAAAAAGTATGGAAGATTCCAAAGAGAAATTGTTGAAGTAGCAGAATTTTATGTAGATGATGATAATGAAGCAAGATGTAATGTACTTTACTCTAAAGGAATGGATGGAGTGGAAGTATATCATAATCCAAGTAAGAGATTATTAGATTATTTGGATGCGCAAGGTATTTATTTACCAAGGGAGACTTTTGTTAAAGAAAGTGAAACTTTAAAAGAAAGTGAAAATATAGAAATTATATAGATTTAGGAGGTGACTTATGTACTGGGAAATTGTTCTTATTCTTTTTATACTTCTGTTTATGGTTATTTATAGAAGAAGTAGTGGAGAGAAGTTTTATAAATATATTTCTAGAAGTGTCCTAAATATTTATGACAAGTATGCCCCTTATACATTTAAGATGGTAAGAGAGAAAACAAAACAGTTAGGTCAAGAATATACACCTAGACAATATACTATTCAAGTAGCAATATTTGCAGGTGGTGCGGCTATAGTATCATATTTATATTTTTATAGCTTAATTATTTCAATATTTTATGCAATTATAGCAGTTATGTTTATTCCTTATTTGGCATATTTAAGATGCAAAAAAGTATACAGTGAATTTATATTTGAACAAATTCAAGTATATTCAACTAACGTTATTATGGAATTTAATACAACGCAGTCTTTTGTTAAATCACTTGAAGGCGTAAGAGATAGTGGAGTACTTGAAGATCCAATATTAAGTGACGTTAACGAAATGATTAGAATAGCTTATGCTAGTTCAACTATAGATGGTGCAATAGATTATATGAATAGTAAATATGACTATTATATTGTTAGAAATATGCATCAGTTGTTCTTACAGATTACTAATGAAGGGGCAAAAGATTCAGGTGAAGCACTAGAAGGCATGATGCAAGACATAGATAGCTTAGTAGAAAACGTGTATAGAGATAGAATGGATAGACAAAGTTTCCATACACATTTCTTAACATTCGGTGTATCATTATATTTCTTAATTGCATTATTACAAATATTACTTAATAATGAAACGTATATGGAGTTAATAAGCTTGTGGTATGTTAAAATACTACTACATGCAATAATAGTAATAAATACATATTTCTTAGTTAGTGGAGAAAAATATTATAATGAGGATGTGGGCGCAGAATGATGTGGGAATTATTAATAGTTGCAGCATTACTTATTATAATAATGCTAGCGCAAGGAAAAATTGATGGAAATAAATTTGTAAGAGATAATGAAAAGCTGTTCTTACTTTTAAAAGAAGATGATTATGACTTCTTAGTAATGGCTAAGTATGGTGATGGAGTAGATGCAAAGTTACTTTTTGAAAAAAGAATCAAAGATGCTCTTGTAATACTAGTTGGTGTATTCTTCTTCATGTTAATGATGACTAAAAAGTTGTCATTTCTAAACTTAATTATATGTTTTGCAGTTGCATACTTTATTTATAAAAGTGGATACTCTAACTTAAAAGCATATTATAAGAAACACTTGCACGAAATAGATTTATTACTTCCATATTATTTAAAGAGTTTGGAAATATTAATTCAACACTATACAGTACCAGTTGCTTTAAGTAAAAGTATTGATACAGCCCCAAGTATATTTAGAGAAGGTTTAAGAGAATTAACAGGTAAAATTAATGCAGGTGACTCAAGTATTGATCCATATATGGATTTTGCTATAAAATATCCAGTAAGAGACTCAATGAGAATGATGAGACTTTTATATAGACTTGGTTTGGGTGATCAAGAAAGAAAACAAGAACAATTAATAGTATTCTCTAGAACAATATCTAACTTACAAGCCAAAAGTAGGGAAACTAAATATAAAGAAAGACTTGAAAGAATGGAAAAGAAAACTATGGTTATGCTATCAACTACAGGTGTTGGTGTAATGCTTGTTTTACTTCTTTCAATTCTAAGAACATTTACAAATATGTAAGCACATTTTGTGCTTTTTTCTTTTGAAAAATTTCAGTTTGATTAAAAACATCTCGAAAACCCCTTAAAAATTGCACTTTTTTCTTTAAATATTATTTATTTTATACATTGTGTAAAATTTTATAAAAAAATCTTGATAAACACTAAAAAATCAAGTATAATAATAAATGTAATATAGAGGAGGAGATAAGATGAAAGAAGCTACTGGTGAATTAAATATGACTGTTATCACAGTTGTTGCTATAGCTGCAATTGCTGGATTATTCTATGCATTCGTTTGGCCTATGATTCAAAGAAGTATTGTTCAAAATACTTGTAATACTATGGGTAATAATTGGACTGCACAAGAAACTACAAATGGACAAGTTACTGCTGGTTGTCAAGCAGCAAAAAGTGATAATGCTGGTGGAACAAGTTGGCAATGTTGTCCACCTACAAACTAATTAGAAAGAAGGTTAATGTATGAGAGAAGCATTTGGTGGTTCATGGTTACTTGGTTTCGTGGCACTATTCATAGTGCTTTTTTCTGCATACCTAGCAGTTTCTATTAATTATACTAAAGCTTTTAAAGCTAAAAATAAAATAGTTAGTATAATTGAAGAAAATGAAGGGTTTTCTACTTCTACTGGAAATGTTGCTACTAAAACAGATAACGATTTACAGAATAGTAGTAGAACAGAAGATAAAGTTTACTATTATTTAAAGAAATCAGGTTTTGCACTTGATACAGCTAGTTTAAGAGGAAGATGTCCTAATGGAAGTGATCCTTACACTGGGGGATATTGTGTACAAAAGATGTATACTAGTCAGGGAGCTTACTACAAAGTAACTACTTTTGTTAAACTAGAAATACCTGTTATATGGGTAAATATTACTGTCCCTGTTAAAGGAGAAACTAAAGTATTATATTATACTAGAGACTAAGGAGAAAACATATGAACGTAATAATAGCTAATAAATATAAAGAAATGTTAATGAACCTTGATATAGAAGTTATTAAGTCTATTGAGGGAGAATTTGATGTAGATGAAATTATAAACAATTTTACTAATTTCTATTTTGATAGAATGATTTTAGATATTACTGCTATTAAAGATTATCAAGATTTGGACAACTTACAAAAGTTAAGTATAAATTTTGATATGAATAAAGTTATACTTTTACTTGATAATAGTGAAGAAAGTAATACAAAGAGTTATTTGTCAAAACTAATTAGTATGGGTATTTATAATTTTACTAGAAATGTGGATGGTATTAAGTATTTACTTGATAACCCTAATACATATAGAGATGTTGCACATTTACATTCAGTAAACGAAACATCTACTAGTGAAGATGGAATAAGTAGTGTTACTAGAATAATTGGAGTGAAGTCTTTAACAGAAGGAGCAGGAGCTACAACGCTAGTTTATCTAATGAAAAAACACTTAGAAAGTAATTATAGTGTATGTGCACTTGAAGTAGATAAAAGAGACTTTGTATATTTTGATTCAAAAGACATGGAAAGTACTACTGGTGTAAATTTAGCTAAAGATATAATGAAAAAAAGAGACTATAACGTAGTTTTGGTTGACTTAAATGGGTTTAGTGACCCAGAGGTATGTAATGAAGTACTTTATTTAGTAGAGCCATCTACAATTAAGTTAAATAAATTACTGATGAAAGATAGACATGCTTTTGAAAAAACTAAAAATGGTAAAGTTGTTTTAGTTAAGAGTAATATCAGTGATGGAGAAATTACTGAGTTCGAATACGAAACGAAGTGTAAAGTATTTTATAACTTACCTAATATTGATGAAAGAAAAGAAGTTAGTAAAGATATAAATGGTTTGCTTGCTAAATTAGGTTTTATTAAGCAAAGTACAGGGGTTAGTAGTGATGATAGTAAAGGTAAATTACTAGGAATGTTTAAGTTTTAATGTAAACTTAACAAATTATAAAATTGTGAAAATATTGTCATATTTTTAAAGTTAAATTAAAAAGGATGTGTGAAAAATGAAAAAAACTTTATTAGGAATATTGGTTGGATTAGTTGTTAGTTTATTAATATTTATGATACTTTATAAAATTAAAGTTATTAATTTTAAAGATGTTAGTAATGATAAAAATGGAAGTCAAAAAGAAAATGTTTCTAATGATGAATCTATAAAATTATGTAGTAAAAATGTAAGTATTGATGGAGAAACATACTATATAAAAACATATAAAATGGATGAAGAAACTAAAAGGTTAGTTGTAAGTACTTCAAATAATGAAATAATTATAGAAAAAAGTTATGGATTAGGTCATGAAATATACGGTATTACTGAAGAAAATTGTTTAAATAATGTAGAACTAACTAGACAACTTATAACAAGTGATGAAAAATATAATTATTATGCTTATAAGTTATATGCAGGCAATATAAATTATTGGTATCTAATTAGTGAAAATAATGGCGTATTCAAAAATTTAACTGATTTTAATGCTTATAATTTTGGTGTTGTAACTCTAGATAAAACTAGTAACTATACAGATGATGATCTTATTCCTACAGTAAGTATTCAAAATAATAAAGTTTATGAATTAAAACAAGTTGATGCAGCATCAAAAATTGTTGAAGAGTATATTTATTTTTTTCAAAATGGTGAATTCTTTAAAACTAAAACAGAAAACAGTTATATATGTGTAGCAATGTGTTTATAATAAAATTTTTATGGAAATTAAAAATTTAAAAGAAAAATATGGTACTAAGGTACTATCAACATTATTAACAGGTTCTATTATGATGAGTATGGCAACTGCTGCAAATGCAAAGGAAATTGAAAAGGAAGGTAAAAATGATACTGTTTTAGAACAAGTTGATAATCAGTACAATGTTATTGTTAATGGTAGGTTATTAAAAGTTAATGTATTAAATTATCATGCTGATACTTATTTACCCGTAAGACAAATAGTTGAAAGCGTTAATGGTGAAGTAAACTGGCAAAAGGCTATTACTTATATAACAATAAATGGAAAACAATATATGGTTTCTCCATATAGTAATTTACTAGGACTAGCTGATGAAGTAACTTCTGAAAGATATATTATAGAGATGAGTAAAGAAGTAGTATATTACAATAATATGCTATATGCACCAATTGAAATGTTTAAAATAATTGGAAGTAACATTCAAATTAATGAAGATACTAAAACAGTTATTATATCAAAAGATTTAAATTATATTAATACTTTACAAAATTATAATTTACAAGAAAAGTTTGGAAAAATAGTATATGATGGAGTAGAAATAGATCAAGAAACAGCAATTATATTACAAC
>ERZ779869.2652-NODE-2652-length-14523-cov-3.596489_pt1 | contig 14523 bp, 18 predicted proteins | sample MGYA00511557_ERZ779869 | MGnify/ENA primary metagenome ERZ779869 (study PRJEB29588, sample SAMEA2154620) | human gut metagenome | biome: human gut; feature: human-associated habitat; material: faeces | place: Denmark | collected 2008/2010 ...
TTTTGGTTTCATATTACACGCGGGTATGGCGGAATTGGCAGACGCGTAAGATTTAGGATCTTATGTTAATTCGTGCAGGTTCGACCCCTGTTACCCGCACCAAACAGTAAAGATCCGAACCCACAACATATCGTTGATGGGTTCGGATCTTTGCTTTACATGGATGATCCTTACAAATCATTTGCTACCGCTTGCCGCTTGAATGCGGATGCTTCCTTTGGCGTGTTGCGCCTCCACAACGATGGCATAGACGCCGCTCTCCTTAATATTCACGGTAAAATCAGTCGTTTCCCTGCCGTTTCCGGAATACAGCACCGTTCCGTCCGGCGCTTTTATCTCCATATACAGCGAGCCTTTTGCGGTTTCAAAGTGGATCCTTAGGGCATCTCCCTCATTAAGCTCCAGCGTATGCAGGTCTGTTCCGTTCATCCGCTTGATGTCCAGCGTATATGAATCGGGATTTTTCACTCTGCTTCCCTCAAAGCCCTCCTGATCGTATTTTATAAGAAATACGGCAAGTCCTGCGATCAGAAGCAAAACAAGCGCAATAATGACGATCTTCAGTTTACTCATATGTTTCATCACCCTTATTTGATCTTACCGGAAATACCATCGAACCGTGCAACGGCAGGTTCGGAAAATCGGCAAGCATACATCTGCGCCTGTTTATTCATGACAGAACATCCTTATCTGCATTCCGCAAAACAAATAATGCGCTCTCATAGTCCTTTACAAAGTACCGGATGTTTTTGCACCCTTTTTTGATGACCGTGTGTCCCTCTGCCTCCAGCCTTTTCTTTTGTGCCTCTGCGCCACCGGGATATTTTTCATTCAGCTCGCCGTTTGCTTTCAGCGTTCTCCAATATGGCGTCTCATCCTCCCTACGCTGAAAGCTTGCCCATGCGGCGATGGAAACAAAAATTCCCGCCGTCATCGGGTCGGTAAAATCCGCTCCGTTCTGCTATGCAATAAAATACAGTAATGCTTGTGTCGCAAGCTGTATCAGAGCTTCACTCCTGCAAGCGCAAGAAACTTTTTATCCGACTGGATAGCCTGCGTTAAGAATTTTCCGTCCCTGAAAAGCGCGTAAGTCGTTACGGGTGCAGGCAGGCTCTGAGCCGCAGCTTTGTCGGTGATGTGGATCACCTTAAGCGGAATATTATGTTCTTTGGCTGCTTCTTCCACTCTCGGGACCCAGTAATAAGTAAACGGACATTGATCGGTATAGTAAAGGACAAATCCGTTCTCATCAACTTTCGGGTGCTTGGCGCAAGCCTTGAATCTCGGTGGCTCGGCAGTTATGTCAAACGGCAGATACATAAGCGTGATACCGGTATCCGAGCTGTCCGCAACCGTGAAGCCTTTATAAGCCATGTACTTCGGATCGGAAAGAAATTCTTTTTTTCTTCCGTCAGAGGAAAGGATGCAAAGCCCATTTTTCCCTTGCGCCTTTGCGTCCTCTATACACTCGTTCAGCAGATCGTTTGAATATCCGTGTCCCTTCATCGACCCGGCGATCCACAGGCAATCAATATAGATATATCCATCGGCTTCTCGGCACCCATGCATTTTCCGCCGGGATGTATTCGATAAAGCACTTGCCGCGCTCCTCGCTCCGGTAAAATACAAGCCCCTCGTCAAAGCGTTTTTTCATCCATTCTTTTTTCATAATGCTTTGCTTGCCGGACATTGCACAGCAAATATGCTCTTTGTCAATATTGTCTTTTGTAATTCTGATGTAGTTCATAAAATGTTACCTCCGTTTAATTGTATTTATCCGAAAATTCAGACAGCGCAAGATGCTCTCTCAGATAGATCCCCCTGCGTTCTTCATCATATCCCGCATAATCACCATAATGCGAAAATATCTCTGCCGCCTGCCCGATTTCAAGCCATTCCGGTACAGCGCCGACTTTAATTTCCCGTTTTGTCGGATTTCTGTCCGTATGCCCCTCGACTTCACAAACAAAATAGTAGCTTACGAATTTCCAGTCTTCATAGAATTCGTTTATGACGAGAAAACAGCTTTTGGGCTTTACCAAAAGCCCTGTTTCCTCTGCCGCCTCACGGACACAGCATTCCTCGGGCGTTTCGTTACCTTCCACACCGCCGCCCGGAATCATCCATTGCCCGACATTTACTTCATAAGAAAGCAGTACTTTTCCATGTTCGACGATAACGGCGCGCGCGGCTTTTCTGCAATACCTCGAAAAGCCGGCATAATTTTCGCCGCAGATGTTTTTTTCATTATAACCGGTATAAAGAGCGGAGTTAGATCTCGTATTTCCTTTCTCCATAATGCTGCGTTCTCCTGTAGACCAATTTGCGTATTGTACATATATATTATACCTGCCGAACGGTAGGGTGTCAAGAACCTTGAAAAATATCAAAAAAAGAAAAGCCATCTGCTTCTTTAAGAAAGCGGGTGGCTTTTGCGTTTTTCTGCATTGTATTTTGCAGATATCAACCAACAGCTTATCATTCAGGCAGGACGCACGTCCATCGTTGCCTTAAGCATTGAAATACATATCGTAAACGACATAGCCGTGTATGCCGTCAAGCGAGCCCGGATATGTCTCCTGACACATCATGCAGCGGGGTTCGGTCATCGGATATCCGCTTGTAGGAAAGATTCCGAATTCCGATGAGGTACGAAATCCTACCTTGTTATAAAATCTGAAATTCCCCTCGACCGTGATCCCTTTGTATCCCGCTTTCTTTACTTTTTCGATTCCCATTTTCAGCATGGTGCTTCCGATGCCTTGCCGGAAATGATCCGCATGAACCGAAACCGGAGCCAGCATGACGATTCCGGAATCCGTTCCGTCACCGTGTCCGCCTTTTTCTGTAGCTGACAGCGGAAAATGCGAAAACAGGAAGTGTCCCACGATCTCCCCGTCAAGCTCCGCGACGAAGGACAGCTCCGGAATATAATACCTTGAGTCCCTGATCTCCTCGACCAATGCAATTATGTCCGTTCCGTCAGAATAGTCCGTCCCTTCGCGGAAAGACCGCAAGATCAATGAGACGATGCTCTTATAATCCTTGTGCTCCTCCGGACGGATGGCGACCCCACTGTTTATCATACCGTATCTCCTTTTTTACTTTCTCAGATATTTTGCCGTTATGGTAGTACCGTTTTCGTACATTTCCCTCGGCGTTCCCGTGAATACGACCTCTCCGCCCTTTGTTCCGCCGTCCGGACCTATGTCAATGATGTAGTCGGCAAGCTTAATCACGTCGGTGTTATGCTCGATCACAATGACAGTATTCCCGCGGTCAACAAAGGATTCGAGTATCCCCACTACCTTTTCAATATCCGCAGCGTGAAGCCCCGTTCCGATCCTGGAAAACAGTAGACGCAAAAGAGAATACATATCGCTGATGGTGCCCACGGTTGAGCGCGCGTTACCGCCGAGGCGCGACTGGTCGATGATCACCGACGGATTAAGATTGTCAATAAGCTCCACATTCGGCTTTTCATATTTCGGCAGTCGCCCTCTCACCCACGCGGTGTAGGTCTCGTTCATCTGCCGCTGGCTTTCCGCCGCGACAGTGTCAAACACAATACTTGATTTACCCGACCCAGAAACGCCCGTGAAGACCACGATCTTGTTTTTCGGAATATCCAGAGATATATTTTTAAGGTTGTTTTGTCTCAGTCCCCGTATTTTTATTGGTTCTGTCATGTTGTCAGCTCCCTCCGTGTCTATTTTTTTCTGTTTGACTTGTTGAGCTTTGCGATCTCCTTGAACTTCGCACGCTTGGCTTCTAAGTACCGGCTGCTGTCTGCCGCAAATTTGTTTTCGCTTTTTAACTTACGATAGGACTCCCATCTGGCGCCCTCAAGCGTTCCGTCCGCCAATGCCGCTCTGACAGCACAGCCCGGCTCTGAGGTATGACTGCAATCTGAGAACCTGCATTTACGTGACAGCTCCTCAATATCCCGGAACGCAGTATCTATTCCGCCGTCGCTGTCCCACATCCCCAGCTCACGCATACCGGGTGTGTCAATAACGAACGCGCCGTTCTCAAGAGTAATCAGTTCCCGGTGAGTTGTGGTATGCCTGCCTTTATCGTCGTTTCCCACTTCCCGCGTGGTGATGCGGTCGCTACCCGTGAGCTTATTTATCAGAGTGGATTTGCCAACGCCGGACGAGCCGAGAAACGCCACCGTCTTTCCGGGCAGTATATACTTCAATACCGCCTCATAGTCCCCGCGGAGTGATGAGATCGTAAGGATATCCACGCCCGGCGCGACGTTTTGTACCTCCGCCGCCTTGCTCTTGGCATCGTCGCACAGATCCGCCTTTGTAAGTATCACCACCGGTGTGGCGCCGCTGTCATACGTAACCGAAAGATAGCGTTCAAGTCGTCTAATATTAAAATTGTTGTTCAGCGACATACAGATAAACACCGTATCTATATTTGCGGCGACCACCTGCTCCTGCTTTCCGGAACCGGCTGCCTTCCTGATAAAACAGCTTTTTCTCGGAAACAGGCTTCGGATAACCGCATTGCTGTCATCCTCCGGCCATTCGGCAATTACATAATCGCCCACTGCCGGAAAGTCGGAGACCGTTGCCGCCTCGTATCTGTATTTACCGGATACGGAGGCAGTCTTAACCTCCGTTCCGTTGCTGATCCTGTATATACCCTTTTCCTGTGAGATCACTCTCGCACGCAGTTCATTCATTTTCGTTTCCTTTCCGGTCGGTCAAAACCGACCGCTCCTTCTATTTGCGTAATATTATCTTTCACTTAACACCTTGCATTAGCAAGACCGATCTGTACCACATACGGGCAAAAGCGGAACAGCTATCAATCCAACAATACTTTCTTTTTCAAAAGCAGGCACGTTGCAAGCAACACAAGTACAACGCCCGACCATATCATGATCCAAGGGAGCGGAATGACGTCAGCCAAGGGACCGAAAACAGCCATTCCGACGGGGAGGAAGCCCGAATACATCGTTCCGAGCAATCCGAACACTCTCCCTTGCATACTTTCCTCGGCATTCTCCTGGATCATGGTGGTGACGGCAGTCTGTATCATGGTCAAAGGAATACCGTACAGGAACATCAGAACGAGATACAGTATGAAGTGTCCCGAAACAGCCATAGCCGCTCCGATAAGCCCGAACACGGCAAGCCCCGATATCAGCGTTTTGCTCCGCTTTCTGAATCCTCCCCACGTACTCATGACGATACCGCCCGTCATCATGCCGAGAAAGCCGACCACCTCCGCGGCAGTCAGATACCAATAGGTTTCCCCGAAAGTACGGCTGACAAAAAGCTGAGCGAGGAATCCCGCAGGCACGCTGAAAAAGATGAACAGACCGTAAGTGACAAGCAGGGTCCTCAGAAGTTTATCGGACAGGACATAACGGGTCCCGAGTTTCATATCCGCAAATGCGGAAGCCTTTTCCGAGGGTGATTGCCCCGGAACAGCGACAAAGGAAAAAATACCGATGCCGACACCTGCGGTGAGTACATCAATGAGCAAGACCGAGCGGAGCGTGCTGAAGCTGAGTAATGCTCCTGCGGCGGCAGGTGCGGCAAATTGCACGACCGATTGCATGGTGGCATTTATGCCGTTATATCGCATCAGATCCTCCTGCGCCACAAGCTGCGGCAGAACCGCATTTACCGCAGGCGTCTGGATGCCAGCGCCGACCGAGCGAAGCGCCGACATTACCAAGAGCAGCGGTAACATCAGATGCTCGTCGCCGAGATATGGCAGGCACAGCCACATTGCAAGCGTTATGACGGCTATCCCGGCGTCCGCACCGATGATGAGTGCCTTTTTGTTGTATCGGTCAGCCCACACGCCGCCGAGGAATGAAATTAAAAACTGAGGCAGGTAAGATGCAACGGTAAATGCGGCGATCCATGCACCCTCTCCTGTGTTCAGCGTCACATACCAGACGATCGCCATCTGCACAAGCGTCGAGCCAAACAGAGTGACTGCCTGGCTCGTCAAAAAGATCATTGTTTTTTTCTTCGGGCTCATGCCTTTGCCCTCACAGCCCTCAGCTCAATGTAACCTCTCTCGCCGCGAGGTTCAAGCTGAATACGGGGATCTTCATTGTCCCACACATAGCCGATGACAGACGGCTCGTATTTATCCATCGCCTGCTGTACTGCGGTGATCGCTTCGCAGTAGTCTTCTTCGGCAAACGGTTCGCCCTGGAACATCAGATATTCACACGCGGGCAGAGTGATAATGTCAAAGCCCTCGGGAACAGCTCCCGAATAGTCGGAAGTGACCTCAACGCCCTGCACATACTTTGATGTGTTCGGTACGATATACTTTTCGGGCAGCCACAGGCAAACGGGCTCACCGCAGAGTGAGTCCATGCTGAGCAGAGTTCCCCAGATGTCACAGCCCACCTCCATGCAATAATCCCAATATCCCTCGGCTTTTACGCCCCGTTTGATAATGACCTTGCGTTCCGGCTTGCGGATCAGTTGAATGAATACGTTTCTTACGTTTTCCATCGAAATATTCTCCTTCATCAATTCCTTGAATTTCACACCGTAAGGGATGAACAGCGAGATCGGAACAGGGCGGAGCTTATACTCTCTCGGCGTCATGCCAAACTCCCGGGTAAAAGCACGGGTAAACCCGTCTACACTTTCAAAACCAAGCTCCATTGCAATATCGGTAATACGGCATTTCTCGCTTTTAAGGCGCTTTGCCGCTTCTGTCAGGCGCAGTTTACGGATGTAATCTGCCGGAGATACGCCTGTCAGCTCCCGAAACAACCGATGTGCATACCACGGCGAAAAGCTTGCCGCCCTTGCCAGATCCGCAAGAGTGATCTCATCTGCGATATGCTCTGAAATGTAATTCTGCATCTGCTGTACTGCATTTGTCTGTCCGTTCACGCTGTCACCTCCTTCGGCGCTTTGCTCATTATATCAGATCGGAGAAAATATTACTCGACTGTTTTTGCGGAGATCGGATACCCGCATCATTTTTCATTACTTTATTTTTACCGCGTAGCGGAAAAACCGGTCAATGTGTTCTTCAAGCATTTTATATACCGCTTCCTTGTTTTCCGCTCCGTCGTAAACGCTGTAAAGCAGATGCATCGGACCGTAAAGCTCCAAAGCAAGCTGCATGGCGGCATCGTCCGAATCGGTCATACTCCGGAAGATCGCCGCCATATGTTCCACGGGACCGGTGGCAAGATAGTTCTGATACAGCCGCGCCATCTCCCCGTCGCGGTACTGCTCTGTCGTCAGCATTTTCCGGAATTGCGCGGGGAACTCATCTTTCGTCCAATAACGGAACTGCGCCATGCTGTATGCACGTATCTTTTCGAGCGGGGTGTTCATATAAGTCTCCCCCAAGATGTCCGGCTCGGTTTCGGGCATTTCATATTCTTCGGCACGCGCATAGTCCGTTTCGTTCATAAGCTCAACAATGCGTTCCAGTATCTCGTGCTTTCCTGCATAGTGCTTGTACAACGCCGGTTTTGTTATCCCGAGCTGCTTTGCAATGTCGCTCATTGACGTGCCTGCATACCCTTTCTGAGAAAACAGCGCAAGCGCAACTTCCGGTATTCTTTTTTTCGTCTCTCCGCTCATCATTACCCTCCCAAGCACAGGCGACCGTGCGACAACTACTATTATAGTTACCGTGCGGTCACTTGTCAATAGGCTTTGAAAAACCGTGTATGAAAAAACGCAAATAATTCTTTTTGGAATATGAGGAAAACGGGCTATATTTCACATTTTCCAACAGTCATCAGCGAGGCGGTTATACCGTTTCCCTGACATCGGTTTACGGTATATGTATTTTCATTTGAAGTGTACACGCGAAATTTGTTGACACCTCAACGAATTTGTACCACATCATCAGTTGTTGAAGTCTCAACAAGCCCGAAAGAGGGTTTAAGTGAGAGAACGGTTTGAAACCTTTACCGTGCTGATAAACCGTATCAGCCGTAACATCCGCAAGATAAAAACATGAGATGGCAGCATACAGCCTGAGAAGCGCTCGCATCTCCTGCCTGTACTATTTCTATCTGACCCCCGGCGTGACCGAAGCCGATCTTTGCAAAAGATGAGAATAAGACAAAGCCACTATTTCACGCGCTGTCGATCACCTTGAAACAAACGGGTATAAAGGAATTGCAAAAAAGATCGATATCTCCTCTTTAAGTAGGTGCTGAGCAAAACGGCTTTTTCTATTGTACGCACGACAGCACACAGCCCAACTCCACGGTTCAGAATGTGGAAGAGGCGCCGAGGCTCTATATAGCGGAGAAAACTACCTCGGCATGGCTGCCGGATCCTTCTCTTCCTGAGGTCATGACTCAAACCGAAAAAGATTTCTCCTTGTTGGAGCTTTGCTTGATGAGCAGGGATATCTGCATCAATCAAGCCGAAGCAATCCGCACGCATGAGATCAGCTCATGCGTCATCTGCATTGACAGCGACATTGCAGAAGCAATAAGTGCAGTTGCCGCGGCAAGCATTGAATAATACATTACACCGCCCAAAAGCCATCCCCTGAGACGGAATATTTGTCCGACTCAGGGGATAAAAAACATATTATATCGCTGGTTCAGTTGTTTATGTTCGTTTTACTTTTAATTTTCAGATTGTTGATAGCGTTTGAGAGCATGAGCTTTGAAAGCAAATAGTCCCTGCGACCTTGCTTCTGATTCAGCTCCGCGCGCGCGTTTTCCGCTTCAAGCCGTTCTTTTTCTTCGTCTATCTCCTCCGGAAGCAGCGCAGAATCGCAAAGCAGATGCACCGTATTGTTTACAACGTCGATCATTCCGCCCGAAACGGAAAACAGCACCTTTTCACCTTCCGGCTTGGTATAATATGCCTCACCGCAGGTAATTGAAGCCGTAATAGGCTCGCAGTGCGCCATCACTCCCAGCATACCGTCGGAGATCGGAACGATAAGCGAAACACAGTCTCCCCTGTAAAACACACGTTCCGGTGTCAATATCTCAAGGTGAAACGTCCTCATGCTCACTCCTCCGTCAGCGTTTTTGCCTTTTCGGGAACGTCATCGATCGTACCGACGTTGAAGAACGCCGCTTCCGGGTATTCGTCCGCTTCGCCGCTTATTATGGCTTTGAAGCTGCGGATGGTCTCACTGAGCGGAACATATATCCCCCTCACCCCGGTAAATTTTTCGGCAACGCTGAAGGGCTGAGACAAAAATCTTTGCAACTTTCTCGCGCGCCGCACCAGCAGCTTATCCTCATCACTGAGCTCATCCATACCGAGGATCGCTATGATATCCTGAAGCTCGTTGTAATGCTCCAGTATCTCCTGTACCGTTCTTGCCACCTCATAATGCTCCTCGCCCACAATATCCGGGTCGAGCATACGGGAGGTCGACTCCAACGGATCGACGGCAGGATAGATACCAAGCTCCGCAATCTTACGGCTGAGAACCGTTGTTGCATCAAGATGTGCAAAGGTAGTGGCGGGCGCGGGGTCTGTCAGGTCGTCGGCAGGTACGTAAATAGCCTGCACCGAGGTGACGGAGCCGTTTTTAGTGGAAGCAATGCGTTCCTCAAGCTCGCCAAGCTCCTGCGACAGTGTGGGCTGATATCCGACCGCCGAGGGCATACGCCCAAGCAGTGTAGATACTTCGCTGCCTGCCTGTATGAAGCGAAAGATATTGTCGATAAACAGAAGTACATCCTTTTTGCATTCGTCGCGGAAATGCTCTGCCATGGTCAGTCCAGTAAGCGCCACTCTCATTCTGACACCGGGGGCTTCGTTCATCTGTCCGAACACAAGCGCGGTCTTGCCGAGAACGCCGCTTTCCTTCATTTCGCAGAACAGGTCGTTTCCTTCCCTGCTGCGCTCGCCGACTCCCGTAAAAATGGAATACCCGCCGTGTTCGGTGGCGATATTGTGTATCAACTCCTGGATAAGTACCGTTTTTCCGACGCCCGCTCCGCCGAACAAGCCAATCTTGCCGCCCTTCATATATGGAGCAAGAAGGTCAATGACCTTTATGCCGGTCTCCAGTATCTCCTCAGAGGAGGATCTTTCGGAATATGCGGGAGCAGGACGGTATATGGAATTTCGCTGGCAATCCGCAGGTATCTCCGCGCCGTCGTCGATAGGCTCGCCGAGCACGTTAAGCAACCGCCCCAGAACCGGCTCCCCCACCGGAACGCTGATCGGCGCACCGGTTGAGTATACCTCCATATCGCGGCAAAGTCCCTCGCTGGGGCACAGCATAACGCAACGAACGGTCGAGCCTCCGAGGTGCTGAACCACCTCCATCGTGCGCTTTTCGCCTTTTTTTTCGGTATATAATTCTTCCTTGATCCTTGGCAGACTGTTCCTGTCGAACCTTACGTCAACGACAGGTCCGGTGACCTGAACGATCCTTCCGGTCTTTTTCTGCATTTCATTTTCATTATTCATGACTGTTTCTCATTCCGGCGCTCTGACGCTTCATACTCTGCGCCTTAGCCCCCGCCGTAATTTCGATCATTTCGTTTGTTATCGCAGCTTGCCTCAGCTTGTTGTACTGTACTTTCAGATTTCTCAACATTTCCTCGGCATTATCGCTGGCGCTTTTCATGGCGTTCATTCTTGCCTGCTGTTCACTGCAAAAGCTCTCAATGAGCGAACCGTAAATAAAGCCCATCAGATAGCTTGGAATAACTCCGTCAAGAACCGCGTCGGGACTCGGCAGAAACTTTTTTTCCGTTTGTGACTGCGTTGAATCCTCGCGGTAAAATGAGGTCTTTGCAAGAGGCAGCAGAGTGGTCTTTTTGCAGACTCCCGGCTTGTTGCCCATGTAGTCGGTGTAGATGATGTCGATCTCATCCACCGCGCTACGGTCATAATAATCAAGCAGCGCGGCGCAAATCTTGCGCGCCTCATAAAGTGTCGGGCGCGAGGCGGAATAAAGAAAGTCGCGGACAAAATCCACCTTTTTGTTCATAAAATACTGCCGCCCGTACTCGCCGATGATGAAAAGCGTGGTTTTTGGATGCCGACGCATATATTCCTCGCAGACCGCGATCGCCTCCTGATTATACGCTCCCGAAAGTCCCTTGTCGGAAGTAATCAGCAAAATGCCGTGATTCATGTGCGGCTCATTTTCGGGAAGCGTAACCTTGAAATAACGGTTCTCCGTTTGCGGAATATAGTGAAAAAGCTCTCCTATCTTGAGGGTCAATGCTTCAAAATAAGGCGCTGTTTGCGCTGAATCCTTAAGCGCCTTCCGCATTTTAGCCGAGGAGATCATATACATAGCGTCCGTGATCTTTTTGGTATCCTTGATCCCGTTGATCCTGGCTTTGATCTCGCTTGCGCTTAACATATGACTCCCCTCCTTTTAATTATTTGCAGGCGGATAAATATTTTTTTGCCGCTTCGACAATGTCGTTTTTCAGCTTGTCCGAATATGTCCTTCCGCTTTCGATCTTAAGACAAAGTGCACTGCAATACTGCTCCATATAGTCAAGCAGACCGCTCTGAACCGACTTTATCTCCCCAAGCGGAATATCCACAAACAGCCTTGCCTGTGCGCAGATGAGCGTAATGACCTGCCGGTGCAGAGATAGCGGTGAGTTTTTGCTTTGCCGCAAAAGCTGCATCAGCCCCGCGCCGTATCTTAGCTGAAGCGCCGTGCTTGAATCCAGCTCTCCGCCGAACTGAGAAAACGCCTGCATCTCACGGTACTGCGCAAGATCAAGCCGTACAGTACCGACCGATTTTTTCATGACATTCGTCTGCGCCGAACCGCCCACGCGGGAAACCGACAGACCTACATTGATTGCGGGACGCTGCCCGGCAAAAAACAGCTCGCTTTCAAGGAAAAGCTGACCGTCGGTGATGGAAATGATATTTGTAGGAATATATGCCGACACGTCGCCCGCCTGCGTTTCCACGATGGGCAACGCCGTCATGCTTCCTCCGCCAAGCTCATCGGAAAGCTGAGCCGAACGCTCAAGAAGCCTTGAGTGAAGATAGAACACGTCTCCCGGGTACGCCTCACGTCCGGGGGATCTTCCGAGCAGCAGACTCAGAGTGCGGTATGCCACGGCATGCTTTGAAAGGTCGTCGTATATGATGAGAACATCCCTGCCGTGATACATAAAATACTCGGCAACCGCACAGCCCGCATACGGGGCAATATATTGCAGCGACGCCGGGTCGCTTGCGGGAGAGGACACCACTACGGTGTAATCCATGGCGTCATGCTTTTTGAGTGTGGCTACCACCTTGGAAATGGAGCTTGCCTTTTGTCCGACGGCAACATAAACGCAGACCACGTTTTTGCCCTTCTGGTTGATGATGGTGTCGGTTGCTATCGTGGTCTTGCCCGTTTGACGGTCGCCTATTATCAGCTCACGCTGTCCGCGCCCGATTGGAAACATGGAGTCAATAGCAAGAATACCCGTCTCCATGGGACGGCTGACCGGTTTTCTTTCCATAATGCCCGGGGCGGGACGCTCTATCGGGAAATACTCCTTTGCCCCAAGCTCTCCGCCGTCGTCCACAGGCTTGCCCAGCGGATCAATGATCCTGCCGAGTATTTTGGTGCTTATGGGAATACCCGCGGTCCGCTGTGTTCTCACCACGCGGCTTCCCTCAGAGATATCGGAATCGTCGCCGAAAAGGACGACACCGTTCGTTCCGTCCGAACGGATATCCAGAACCATACCCTTGACTCCGCAGTCAAAGAGCACTATCTCGCCGTATTCGACCTCATGCAAGCCCTCGATGACAGCAATACCGTCACCGATAGACATCACAAATCCGACCTGCTGATGTCCCGTGTTAAGCTCAAAGTCTTTAATATCCTCTCGCAGAAGCGAGATGATATTTGAAGGGTCGTACTCCTTTTTGAGCGACTGGAAGGACTTGCGCAATTGCCGGAGTCTGCCGAGCGTGCTCCAGTCGTAGTTTTCGTCTCCCACATAAATGCGGAAGCCTCCGACAACGCTCGGGTCTTTTTTGATCACAAAATCAATATCGTCGGCATGATATTCGGAAAGAAAGAATTCGCGCAGCTTGTCAAGCTGTTCAGCGGACGGCGGAGTCAGGCACTGTATTTCAACCTTGAGTGTGTCTTTTTTCGCCTCTTCCAGCTCGTCAAAATTACTTTCCACCATGCTTTGACCTCTCGTCTGACACGTTTTTGTCGGCAAGTCTGATGAACTCATCGTAAAGCGCGCTGTCGCGCTCGGGGGTGACCGTATTGCTCACTAACTTTTGCGCGGCGGTAAGGACAAGCTCCCCTATCTCGGTTTGCGCCGACTCAAGGATATGCACCTTGCGATCCTCTGCCTCCTGCTCGGCGGCGTGGACAATGGCAGTGGCTTTTTCCTTTGCTTCCTTTATGTACTGGGTGGAAAGCTCAGCCAGTTCCTTTTCGCTGGCTTTTCTTTTCTCCAGTATTTCGGTCTCCGCGTCCTGAAGCTTTTTTTCGTACTCAAGACGAAGCTGTTCGTTTTTCTCCGCGGTCTGTTTGTTTTTTTCTTCCGCTTCGGCAAAATAAGCGCGCCTGTTTTCAAGGAATTTATTTACGGGCTTGAACAGCAGAAGTGTCAGACCGCCGGCAAGAATAACGAAATTCAGCATATGGAGAAGAATTTGCAGAAAATCAATATTCAGCGGCATTTTTTAACCTCTTAAATCAAAGAACGAATATGACCAGTATGGCAACGATCAAAGCGTATATTATAACGGTTTCAATAAACACAAGACCCAGCATCATGGCGGAATTGATCTTTGAAGCCGCTTCGGGCTGACGCGCCATGCTTTCGGTGCTTTTGGAAATAGCCATTCCCATTGCAATTGCACCCGCAGTGCCGACAACGCCCACCGCGATAGCTGCAGCCATAGCCTTTGATATGGTCACCTTGCTCTCGTCGCTTGCGGTGCTTTCCGCGTTTTCCGCAGGAACTTCAACCGCATCCGCGTCGGATGCAAATGCTGAAACCGTCATGGCACTGATAAATGTAAGCATAAGTATTGCGGTCATAAAAATTGAGATCAGTTTTCTTCTTTTCATTGCTGTTTTACCTTCTTTTCTTTTTTGTTTTTTGGTTTCTTCGGCTTCGGCTCTACCGCCTCGCCATAAAATACGGAAACAAGCGTTGCAAGCACATAGGTCTGAATGGCGGCGTGAAGGAGCGTAAACATAACGCCCACGATCACGGGAAGCACAAAGCTGAGGCTGACGTAATAATATACAAGCTCCGTTACCAGCAAGCCGCTCAGCAGCGCGCCGAACAGACGAAAGCTCATGGAAATGGGAAGCGAGAAGTCCTTGAGAACGCTGAGCCCTCCGCGCAAGCCCCGGCATATGAAGCCGCCGCCGAGGATAACGGCGTAGGACATAAAGCCCAACGCAATGGCGGCATTGATATCGGAGATAGGAGCCGGCAGTGAGATCGACTCTCCCGCCGTTGTGATCGCCTGAATGCCAAACAGCTCAAATATCGTGCTGAAAAATATGTAAACGCCTGCGCTGAAAATATACGCTCCGATAAATCGCGGCTTGTGGCTG
>ERZ779869.2653-NODE-2653-length-14509-cov-5.040612_pt1 | contig 14509 bp, 4 predicted proteins | sample MGYA00511557_ERZ779869 | MGnify/ENA primary metagenome ERZ779869 (study PRJEB29588, sample SAMEA2154620) | human gut metagenome | biome: human gut; feature: human-associated habitat; material: faeces | place: Denmark | collected 2008/2010 ...
CCGCAACCTGCAGAAGCTGGCCGCGCCGGTCGTAGGTGTATTTCTGAAGCTCCCCATCCACCATCCGGCCGGTGATTTCTCCGCTCCGGGAGTAGAAGTATTTGAGGCTCGCCACCGGCGCCGCCGCCCCTCCCAGAACCTTGCTCTCAAGCTGTCCGTAGCGGGTGTAGGTGTACTCGACCGGCACCCCGTTGATCACCTGCTTCGAAAGCTGGTTGCGGTCGTTGTAGAGGTACCGCACCTTCTTTTCGCCCGATTCGATTTCGACCAGCCGGCCGAAACGGTCGTAGGTCCGGTTCTCCGCGAGCGTCAGCGACCCGTTCCGGGTGGTCCGCCCGGTCCGCTGCCCCCACGCATTGTAGCTGTAGGTGGTGGTCACATCCCCCTCGCGCTTCTCGACCAGCCGCCCGAAGTAGTCGTACCGGAACTCCGCCTTCCGTTCACCGCGGGCGGAGGCGATGACCCGCCCCCAGCTGTCGTAGTCGAAACGCTCCTCTTCACCCTCGCCGTAGGAGGCCGACACCAGCCGGTCGAACTTGTCGTAACGGTAGCGGACCGAACGGTCGGTTTTCCCCTTCCACCGGGAGTCGATCCGGGCGAGGAGTCCGTAGCGGTCGTGGACGTAATCGGTCAACTGCCCCTCCTGAGTGGTCTTGGCGTCCAGTCCGAACCGGTTCCACTCGAAGCGGATGTAGTTCTGGTTCTGGTCCAGCACCGAGGCGAGCTGCCCCAGCGGGTTGTAGGTGTACTCCACCTGCGTCTCATCCGGAAACAGCTCTTTGACCACCCGCCCGAAGGCGTCGCGCTCAAACTTCTTCTCCCGCCCCGCCTGGTCGATGTACGCGACCGGCAGGCCGTTGCCGTCGTAGGCGATCTCCAGCGAGGTGAGCGTCATCTCCCCGTCCCGCCGCTCGATCCGCTCGACCCGGCCGGTGGCGTTGTAGGTGTAGAAGGTCGTCACACCGGAATTGTCCTCCGCCCGCTCCAGACGGTTGAACCGGTCGAAATGGAAGCGGCTGCTCTGACCGAAGACGTTCCGGATCTCCTCCGGATAGCCGAAGTCGTTGTAGCGGATGCTGTTCCTGCGCTGCCCGTCGAACAGCAGCACCGGCTGGCGGTTCCGGTCATACTGCAGCGCCGTCGTCATCACCGCCTTCCCGTCGGCGTTGAGCATGGAAATCGCGGTCCGGTTCCCCTCCGAATCGTACCGGAAGGCGGTCACCGGTTCGGGCTTCTCCTGCTCGGCCGCGCGGCGGCTGACCTCGACGAGGTTCCCCTTCGCGTCGTAGCTGAAGTTCAGGTCGTTCCCCGCCATGTCGCGGATCCGGACCACGTTGCCGGTCAGCTTGTCGTAACGGTAGCTGATCACGTCGCGGCCGCGCCCGTCCACAATCTTGCGCACCTTCCCCAGATACGCCACGTCGTACCGCATGAAGTAATAGATCGTATTCCGGCGGCCGGAGAACTCCCGGATCTTGAAGATTCCGGTCTCCTTCGCATAATCGTATTCCGCGGTCTGGTTGAGGCGGTTGACCAGCACCACCCGCCCCGGTTCATTTTCCGGATAGCGGTATTCGTACTGCGCGTCGGCCAGCAGCCGCCCCGCGACCTTGCCGGAGTGTTTGACGCCGCTCTTGCGGTCGCGCGAACGCAGGTTCGCGATCCGTTCCGCCTCGGTCTCCGTCTGCACGGTCAGCGAATCGATCCGGTTCCCCTGCCGGATCCGGCTCAGAAAACCATCCTTGTAGCTGAACTCCAGCGGATTGAGCTCCCCGGTCCGGACAAAATAGAGCCGCGGACGGCGCGCGCGAACCAGTTTCCCCTCCGCCGTCTTCGGCAGAATCACCACCTCTTCCTCCCGGTAACGGAAGTTCGTCTCGACGCCGTTGATCGTCATCGCGGAGATCCGGCCGCCGACGCCGGAGAGTTCGACGAAGGCCACCCCGTCCTGTTCGATCCGGCTCAGCCGCCCCTTCGAATATTCGAAGCGGAGCGTCCGTCCGCCCGGCGCCGAAATCGAACGCAGTTTCCCCTCCCGGTAGATGAACTGCCACCCCCGGTACTGCCGCTTCCCGGTGAAGGTCCAGTCGCCGGAACGGGCAAGCTCCTTCGCCGAAGCGCTGGTGTCCGCCTCCCAGTCGGAGTACGGCGCGAAGAAGCCGCGGCCCTTTTTCGCCTGTTCGTAGAGTTCCAGACGGATCGCGTCCTCCGGTTCCTCGGCGTCCTTCGGGAAGAACTTGATCTGCTCCCCCCAAGGAGTCGTCCACAGGACGCCGTCCCGGTCGTAGTACGCCGTGCTCTCCAGCTGCGGGGAACTCCAGCCGAAACCGAACAGACCCGTCTTCTCGCTCGTCGAACGGTAGATCAGCTGAATCGGAAAACGCAGTTCCGGCGAAAAGTTCGCCGTCCCCAGCAGATGCGGAACCAGAAACCCGTCCTCCGTCAGCATCGCCTTCCCCGCGCTCAACGGCTTCGACAGGAACTGGACGTTCTCCGTCGCGACTGCCGCGCAACTCAGAACCGCCCCCAACAGAATCGCAACAATTCTTTTCATCTTTTCCCCTTTGTTTCAATCGGACACAGGTTAACTCGGTTCTTCATATTAAGATGATTCATGAAATATAAAAATCAAGTATATAATTAACAAAATTTAATCTTTATGCTGTTTTTTTTATAAATCGCGGTAAAATAAGAAAACTTTCAGTAAAAAAATAAAACAGAACGCGATTCCGGCTTTCGCGCGGCCGCGCAGCCGCCCGGGGACGGCCGGTCCGGGTCGATACTCGAAACCGCCGCGCCGTTTTCCATCCACCGAATCTCCCCCGTTCCCGGCACCGTTCCGCCCCCTCTGAGTGTGGTCGGAACAAACTTTCCCGGAAAAATCACGATTTCCTCGCCATAATACATTGAAAAAAACAGTTTTGATGATATTTTATTTATTTAAGACAAATTATTCGGACTTCAGTATTATAAATAAATTCTAAAATGAAGAGGTGAGCGACTGCCGGTGCCCGAAAAGAAGCGGAGCGCGGCGGATCAAGGCGGATCATTTCAATCACCGCCGCCAGTCGGAAAGACTTCCACAACCATGGAATCAGGAGGAAATGGAAAAACGTGATATCTTTTCTTAATTCAGCTATCGGCCGAAACAGCGGCTTTCCAACATTCAAAAAACAAAATCAAGGGAAATCCCAAATGAGTTTTCACAGAAAAAAATCATGGCTCGGAATGCTGTTCGGAGCATCGGCGCTGCTCTGCGCCATGGAAGTTTCCGCTGCCGACCCGCAGAATCAGATTCCGGCCGTCCGGGTGGAGGAAGTGTCGCTGGTCGACCGGACGGAACCCAAATCCTACGTCGGAACCATCGTGGCGGACGATACCGTTGACATCGTGGCGCGCGTCTCCGGCACCCTGGAGAAAGTGGCCTTCAAAGAGGGCAGCATGGTCAAAAAAGGCGATCTGCTCTTCGAAATCGAAGATACCATCTACGATGCAAACGTCCGTTCCGCCAAAGCAACCCTCGCCCAGAAGGAAGCGGAATTTGTTTACGCTCAGAAAGAGTATGAACGTTATCGGAAACTGATCGAAACCCAGGCGACCTCCCAGACCACCTACGACAGCTCGCTGCGGACCTTGAAATCATACGAGGCGCAGATCGAGGCGGCAAAGGCGGAACTGATCCTGGCCGAAAACGATCTCTCCTACACGAAAATCTACTCTCCGGTCGACGGACAGATCGGCAAACGGTTCTACAGCGAAGGCAACTACATCACACCGGAAAAAGGAACCCTGGCCACCATCGTCTGCTTCAATCCGATCAAGATCCAGTTCTCGATGAGCGAGGCGGACTTCTTCCGTCATTTCGGCAAAGACCAGAAGGGGAAGTCCGAACTGGAAATCATCCGCGCCGACGGCCAGAAATTCAGCCAGGATGTGAAACTCGACTTCATCGACAACCAGGTCGATGCGAACACCGGAACCCTGATGCTCCAGTTCAAGGCCGACAATCCGAAGATGGAGCTCATCCCCGGAGGATACGTCACAGTGAAGTTCATCGAGAAATTCGACGCGCCGCGTCCGGCCGTCAACGTCTCGGCGCTGATGACCGATGGGAAGAACCATTTTGTCTACCTGGTCGACAAGGACAACAAAGTGGAAAAACGCAATGTTGTCATCGGCAACCAGATCTACGACCGCCAGCTCATCCTCTCCGGACTGAACGCCGGAGACCGGGTCATCGTCGGCGGACTCCATAAAACAGCTCCGGGCGGCACGGTCAATCCGGTCGGCATGGCGGAGCCGAACAAGTAAGAAGCGGGGAGGAAAACTCCATGTTTTCAGCATTTTTCATCCGGCGGCCGAAGTTCGCGATCGTCATATCGCTGTTCTTCATCCTCTCCGGATTGGTCTGCATGTTCAAACTGCCGATCGCGGAATATCCGGAAATTTCACCTCCGACCATCGTGGTCATCGCCTCCTATCCCGGCGCCAGCGCACAGGTGATCGCCGACACCGTCGCAGCACCGCTCGAATCGGAGGTCAACGGAATCGAGGATATGGTCTACTACTCCTCGACCTCGGACAACTCCGGCAACTACACGCTGACGCTGACCTTCAAGTCGGACGCCGACGACGACATGGCTTACGTCAATGTCAACAACGCCATCAAACGCGCCGAACACTCGCTCCCGACGGAAGTGGTCAGCAACGGAATAACGGCCTACAAACGTTCCAGCGATATCCTCGGAATGGTGGCAATCACCAGCTCCAATCCGGAACACACGCCGCTTTACATCAGCAACTACGCGAGCATTCACCTGCGCGACGCCATTTCGCGCATCGACGGCGTCGGCCAGGCGCTCGTCTTTACCGACATGACCTACAGCATGCGGATCTGGATGAATCCGAACCGGATGCGCGCACTCGGCATCACGACGAGCGACATCTCCAACGCAGTCACCAGCCAGAACGTACAGGCGGCCACCGGTTCGGTCGGAACCGAATCGGCGAGCAACTTCATGCAGTTCAAAGTCGACACGAAAGGACGTCTGCAGGAACCGGAGGAGTTCGAAAACATCATCATCAAGAGCGGCGAGGACGGCCGGCTGGTCCGGCTGCGCGATGTGGCGACGGTCGAACTCGGATCGGAAAACTATACCGGAACCGCCTACTTCGACGGCCGCCCCACCGTGCCTCTGGCAATTTTCAAGCTCAGCGACGCCAATGCGCTCGAAGTGCTTTCCAACGTGTTGTCAACACTGCGGCAGCTTGAGAAAAACTTCCCGGAAGGGATGGAGTGGACCCTCGGATACGATTCAACCAACTTTGTCCGCGTGACGATGCATGAAATCGTCATGACGCTGATCCTCACCTTCATCCTGGTGGTGGCGATCACCTGGCTCTTCCTGCAAGACTGGCGCGCAACCATCGTGCCGGCAGTGACAATTCCGGTCTCTCTAATCGGAACGTTCATCTTCCTCTACGCATTCGGCATCAGCATCAACACGCTGTCGATGTTCGCCCTGATCCTGGTGATCGGATCGGTGGTGGACGATGCGATCTGTGTGACGGAAAGCTGTGTGCGCATCATCCAGGAGGAACACCTCTCTCCATTCGATGCCGCGATGAAGTCCATGGAGCAGCTGACCGGCGCACTGATTGCGACGACGCTGGTGGTGGTGGCGGTTTATGCGCCGATCGCCTTCTATGGCGGCATGGTCGGAAAGATCTATCTTCAGTTCGCGGTCACCATGTGCATCGCGCTGATTATCTCAACGGTCAACGCACTGACGCTTTCTCCCGCACTCTGCGCAATTATGCTGCGGCCCCAGAGCGAACCCCGCGGACTTTACCGCTGGTTCAACATCGGACTGAACTGGACCCGGAACGGTTATCTCGCGTTTGCAGGACTGCTGGTCCGCAGAGGAGCCCTGACGCTGATCCTCTTTGCGCTGATTCTGTCGGGCAACTACTTCATCTACCAGCGGCTGCCCGGCGCCTTCCTGCCGGAAGAGGACAAGGGCGCGCTCTTCTGTGAAGTGATCCTTCCGTCCGGAGCGGCGCTTCCGCGAACCCAGGCCGCCCTGGAGGAAGTGTCCGAAATCGCCCGGAAAACGCCCGGAGTGGAACACGTGATGTCAGTGCCGGGACGCAGTATGACCGCCGGCCAGGGAGAAAATCTCGGCATGGTGATTGTCACCCTTGACGACTGGAGCCTGCGCAAAACGCCGGAACTCCAGCTCAAGGCGATCCAGCAGTCGATCACAGGGCAATGCAAAGCCCTGCCGGATGCGCAGGTGACGGTCTTCGCACCGCCGGCCATCCCGGGTCTCGGCGCCACCGGCGGTGTTTCATTCGCTTTCCAGGCGACCGGGGACCAGACCTCCCAGGAGCTGTCGCAGGCGACACAAAGTCTGCTCGGAAAGATTATGCAGACCAAGAAAGCGATCCATGCCTTCACCTCGTTCGATGCCAATACACCGATGCTGAATCTCGCGATCGACCGGGACAAGGCCGAGGCATTGAAGGTGCCGATCAGTTCGATTTTCTCGACACTGCAAAGCCAGCTGGGTTCGGTCTACATCAACGACTTCAACAAGTATGGAAAGACCTACAAGGTCAAGATGCAGTGCTCCGAGGATTTCCGGCGCAACCTCAATACCATCAGCCAGCTCTACGTGCCAAGCGAGACCGGCGCCCAGGTGCCGCTCGACGCGCTTGCAACGGTCGGCTGGACCCTCGGTCCCCGGCAGACGGAACGGTTCAACATGTTCCCGTCGGCGAATGTGAACACCCAGGGGGTGCAGTTCTTCAGTTCCGGCGAGATGATGAAGCTGGTGCAGGAGATCGTGGACAAGGAGTTCTCCAACGACTACCAGATCAGCTGGACCGATATGAGCTACCAGGAGAGCCAGAACGAAGGCATGATCCTCTTCCTGATGCTTCTGGCGTTGACCTTCGCCTACCTCTTCCTGGTCGCACAGTATGAGAGCTGGACGATGCCGATTTCGGTCATTCTCTCGGTCGGAACCGCGACGCTCGGCGGACTCCTGGCACTCCTCTTCTCCAAGATGAGTCTCGACATCTACTGCCAGCTCGGACTGCTGATGCTGATCGGTCTGACCGCAAAGAGCGCAATCCTGATGGCGGAATACTCCAAGCAGGAACGTGACGAGGGGAAAACGATCCCCGATGCGGCGCTGAACGGCATGCGGCTCCGGTTCCGTTCGGTGATGATGACCGCGCTCTCCTTCGTCATCGGCGTGTTCCCGATGGTCTTCGCCACCGGGGCGGGCGCCGGCAGCCGCAAGGCGATCGGCATCACCACCTTCTGGGGAATGCTGGTGGCGTCCATCATCGGCATGATGTTCATCCCCTGCCTCTACGCCGCCTTCCAGCGGATTGCCGAGGCGACGGTCCGTTTCTTCAGCCGGAAGGCCTGAGCCGCGGAAAGCGGGAAAACCGCCCCCCCGGGCGGCTCCCGTTTCCCGGCGGAACGTCAATACATTCATTCTCTCCTTCCTCGCCGGAAGGAGAGTTTTTTTATCCCGGCTCCACCTTCCCGCACAAAAAGACATTCCCGCCATCGGCGGAGAATTTTCCCGGTTCGACGCCCCTGTTCTTGCATCTCGGTAAAATCTGTTCTATATTTGGAAGCATTGCAAATATGACGGAAACGACATGGAGCGATAAAATGAACCAACGGAAGAGAGCTGTCGTCCTCCTGCTGGGGATCATGCTGACCGTACAGGCGACATCCGCGGCAGAAGTGCGGGACGATTTTTCGGAACCGGGTACCTGGCAGCGGAAAAACGACACACCCGGGGAGCTCGAACAACGCTCCGGAAGACTGCTGCTGCGCGACGCCCCCGGCAAGCCGGACTGGGTCACGGCGGTCCGGGAATTCGATGTCGATCTTGACGCGACTCCGGTCCTGAACGTCCGACTCCGGTCCGCGACCGGAAGCTGCGAGGTCAAAGTGATCCGGGGAAGGGAAAAACACTCCGTGCTGCGTTTCCGGACGCCGGGAATTCACTCCTGCGACCTCTCCAAGGCCCCCGGCTGGAAGGGACGGAGCCGGATCGCGGTACACCTCTATGCGATCGGAGCGGAGCGAAGTGCGGTTTTCGAATCGGTGAGCTTCACGGCGACGCCGGAACTGCCGCCGGAGAAACCGGTTCTGGAACTGGTTCCCTCCTTCAACGCCTGCAGTTACTACTGGCGCGGCCCGGAACAGGCCGCACTTGCGGTGGAATTCCGCGAACCCGGCGGCGCTTGGAAACAGGCCTTCCCTCCGGTCCGCGACCGGAAGAACGGACTCTACCGCGGCAGCATCGTGGAACTCCGGGAGAATACCTCATACGACTTCCGCCTGACCGGGAAAGACGGGAAAACGGTGGCAAACGGCAGCTTCCGGACCTGGGGTTCCGAAATTCCGGTGGCGAAAACCGTGGTGCTGAATGAAAAAAACTTCAATGGTTCGCTGAAGATCTCCGAACGGGGACGGCCGGACGGCTGGATCCGCTACACCGCAGCTCCCGGCTTCATTCTGGCCGGAGAGGGGGAAGAGCCGCTGCTCGAACTTGAGGACGCCGCCTATGTGTTGCTCGACGGACTGACGTTAAAGGGGGGCGGCCGCCACGCCATGACAATCCGGGAGTGCAGTTTCGTCCGGGTGGCCAACTGCGAAATCTCCGGCTGGGGGCGCCCCGGAGTCCAGCGTTTCGATCTGGACGGCAAATACTATGACAAGGCCGGCAAAGCGATCAACTTCGACGCGGGGATCCACCTTGTCCGCAGTCACGGCGTCGTGGTGGAGCGCTGCTACTTCCACGATCCGCGGACGACGGCGAACAGCTGGCGCTACTCCCATCCGGCCGGCCCCTGCGGCATGCTGATCGACGGACCGACCTCCACGGTGGTCCGTTACAACGACCTTGTCGGCAGCGACCTCCACCGCTGGAACGACGGCATCGAAGGGGTTGGGAACTTCCGGGACGACGGCGGCTTCAACCGCGATGCCGACATCTACGGCAACTTCATCATCTTCTGCAGCGACGACAACATCGAACTGGACGGAGGCCAGCAGAACGTGCGCTGCAGCTACAACCGGTTTGAAGGAGCGTACTGCGGCGTCAGCGTGCAGGGCTGCATGACCGGTCCCTCCTACGTGTTCCGCAATCTGCTCATCCGCCCGGGCGACCGTTTCGGGACGGCCGGGCAGACCATCAAGACCTCCTCGCCCCGGAGCGGAGAAGACGCGGTCTGCCACATCTTCCACAATACGCTCGACGGCGACGGTTCCGGTCTCGCGCTCCTGCCGCACCTGAAGATCATCGCCCGGAACAACATCTTCTCCGGAGCCAACCGCATCTCCCGCCGGGAAAAGAGTCCGCAATCCGAATGCGCGGGAAACCTGCTCCCCGACCGGCGGCACGATCCCGGTCCGAACGACGAGGTGGGAATTCCCGGCTTTGTCGCACCGGAACAGGGAGTCTACACCCTCCGCCCGGATTCACCGGTGCGCGGCGGGGCGGTGACGACCCCCAATTTCGCGGAAAAAGGAGAGGACCCGGGAGCGTTCCAGGCCGGAGCCGCCCCCGTCCCGCTCCCCTTCCGTCCGATCCCGGTGGAGCTCGACTGCGGAACCGTCGATTTTGGAGAGGTGACGAACGAAGGAGGGTCCCGCACGGTGACGGCAACAGTCGGAGGAAAGGATTTCTCCGCGCCGTTCCGGGTGCGGCAGAACGAGGCGTTCGACTGGTTCGAGGTGACGCCCGAAACCGGAACCCTCCGTTCCGGAGAAACCGTGCGTTTCACGGTTCGGCTTCTTCCGGAGAAAATGGAAGAGAAACACCGCTTCCGCGGCGCGTTCCAGATCCGACTGGCGGACGGCTTCTCCCGGCCGGTCTCGGTCTATGCGGACATGCCCGGGTTCCGCCCGGAAACCCGCCCGGAAGCCGGCGCCGTCTACCGCCACGCGGCCGATCCCGACGCCGGGCACCGCTACCCGGTCTTCGAAGATCCCGCGGCCGATGGCGGCAGGGCCGTCCGGCTGGAGGGGGAACGGGGGATCAATGCGGCGGAGTACCGGTTTGAAATTCCAGAGGGAGGCAAGTATCAGCTGATGGTCCGGATCCGCTCCGAACGGCCAGTGCCGGAACACGACTCGATTTTCTGCGCGGTGGATGAGGAACCGCTGCGGGAAGCCCATCTGAACAGCCGCGACTTCTGGCTCTGGTCCCCCGCGGCCCCCGGAGAGGGATCGTTCGGGAGGCTCAAGCAGTACGACCTCGCCCCGGGAGTCCACACGGTCCGGATCGCGCCGCGGGAACCGCTCAACATCGACCTGATCGCTTTCGTGCGGGATCCCGGGAAGTTTCCGACCGACTGAGTCCGCGCCGCAAAAACCATTAAAAAAAAGGAGAATACTTGACATTGCCGAATCATCTGTTATACTATAATAACAGATACACTGCCGGAGGGACCGGCGCAGGCGCCGTTCCGCGGAAGGCCACCGCGGAACCCATCCGGTCGGAACACCTTTGAAAAAAACGGCACTCATGCCAAAAACAAGGAGTGGAAAAGTGAAGTCAAATTTGATCTCGGCTGCATTGCTGACCGCGCTGTTCTGCGCCGTCAGCGGCTGGGCGGCGCAGGAGACGCCGCCCGGAGAATTGTTCTCCGGAAAAATCCTTGAGAAAAAACTCCCCGCCGGGGCCTCTCTGACGCGGGACCCGGCCACCGGACTTCCCGGCGTGCGGATCGACCGGGGGAATACAGGGGCGGACTTCCGTTTTCCGATTTCCGAGGATACGGCCGGCTACCGGATCCGTTTCCGGGTCCGTTGCAAGGACGTGGTCAAGGGAGAACTCGGCTGGCAGAAAGCGCGTCTCGATGTGCGTTTTCTTGACGCTTCCGGAAAGAAGGATGTCACCTGGGTCGAAAAACACGATCTTGAGGGGACCCGCGACTGGCAGAGCTTCGACGACCTCTATCCGGTTCCCCGGGAGGCGAAGATGCTCTGGATCATTCCCGCCAATTACGGCAAGAGTGGCGAAGTGGAGTTTGCGGACCTCTCCGTCGTCCCCCTCGACCGCGCCGAATATGAAAAGCAGATGTTCAAGCGCGAGCAACTCGGGGTCAATCTGCTGACCCGTGAGAACGTCGGCGCCATGAAACTGCCCGCCGGCATGACCGTCAGCTGGAACAACGACAAACCAACCTTCAAAATCGACCGCGGCAGCTGCACCGCCACTTTGCGCATTCCGATTCCGCAGGCGTTCACGCAGATTCCGAAGGACCGTCCCGCGGTCATGCTCCGGGCCTGCTACAGAATCCGGACCGACAATGTCGTGCGCGGCAAGCTCAGCTGGCAGAACGCCAGACTCGATCTGCAGTACCTCAACCGGGAAGGGCGGCAGTTCGGCCCCTACCTGCAGCTGCCCACTTTCCTCGGCACCAACGACTGGCGAACCATTGACGAACAGTATTCGATCACGCCCGGCGCGGCTTTCCTCGCGGTGATTCCGACCAACTACGGCGCGGAAGGAAGTCTTGAGATCGCCGACGTGGAACTCTCGTTCGTCCGTGAGCAGCGCAATCTGGAACCGCCCGACGGTTCGACGGCGGAACAGACCTTCTCGCTCGACGACGCCTGGAAGGTCGAAGTCCCCGGACGCGGGAAGATCTGCCTCAACGGACTCTGGCGCTTCCAGCCGGTCTTTGACAAGGAAAGCAGCCAGAAACAGCCTGCCGCTGAGGGCTGGGGCTGGTTCAAGGTGCCTGCCTCCTGGCCGGGCGCCAACAACTGGCAGAACAACCACACCTTCTATCTGCCGGGCCGCGAGAGAGACCGGCTCATGGGGGAAGCCAAAAACCAGCTTCACTACGCCTGGTATGAGCGCGACATCCGGATTCCGTCGGACTGGCAGGGACGCCGGATCAAGCTCGACTTCGAACTCTTCCAGGGAATCGGAACCCTGTATGTCGACAACCGCAAGGTTGGGGATCTCTCCTTTCCCGGCGGCGAGGTGGACATCACCGATTTCGTGAAACCCGGTGAAAACCACAAACTGCTCATTTACATTTCGACCGAACCGCGGGAGACCTCCCACTTCATGGGCATGACCCGCGAATACAAGGATCTGACCGAACAGAGCAACAAGGGGATCTGCGGCGACGTCTATCTCCTCGGCGTTCCGGCTGAGTGCGAAATCAGCGACGTCCGCATCGTCACCTCGGTCAAAAAGAAGGAGATCTCCTTCGACACCGGCTTTGCCCGGCTTCCGGCCGGCACCTACACGCTCGAAGCGGAGATCTCCGACGGAGGCAAGCCGGTCAAGACCTTCATTTCCCAGCCGTTCCGAAGCACCGGGAAGCCGGACTTCCGGCACACCTTCACCGCCTCCTGGAACGATCCCAAACTCTGGGATACCGACACCCCGGAAAACGTCTATACGCTGAACCTGCAACTCAAGAACGCCGCAGGGAAGACGGTCGACCATTTCTTCCCCGAGGAGTTCGGATTCCGTGAATTCGAGCTGCAGGGACGGAATTTCGTCCTCAACGGCAAGCCGATCCACCTGCGTGCGCTGCCGATCAACAACACCGCCTACGCCGCCGACTCGACCCGGGACAAGATCGAACACCTCGCCCGCGCCGCCAAGGCGATGAACATCAACTTCCTCTTCGACGGCGACCGCGCCTACAACTTCCGGCTCGGCACCAACGCCTACGACCGCGATTTCCGCACGATCCTCTCGAGGAACGGCATCCTGACCTCGCTGGCGCTGCCGCATGCGATCACGGACTTCCAGTCCAAGCTGGACGATCCGGCCGTGGCGGAAGCCTATCGGAAGATGGCGACCTACCGGATCCGCCGTTACCAGAACGTTCCGGGCATCGTCCTCTACTCGACCAGCCACAACGCGCTCGGCCACGCCGACATGCAGAATCCCTCCAGCATGGGAACCGACTGGCGGCCGGAACACGCCGGCCAGACCTCGGTCAAGCGGCAGAACGGTCTGCTTGCGGAAAAGATCATCAACTCCATCGATCCGACCCGTCCGGTCTATCACCACGACGGCGGCAATCTCGGACACATCTCCGCCCAGAACTTCTATCTGAACTGGGTGCCGATGCAGGAACGTTCCGACTGGCTCGAACTCTGGGAGAAGAACGGCACCATGCCGATCATCTTCGTCGAATACGGCGTACCCCACGTGGCAAGCTGGTCGAGCAACCGCGGTCCGCTCTTCATCTGGCGCGCCCCCGAAGTGCAGGGAACCTGGCTCGACGAATTCAACGCCGAGACCGTCGGAGAAGAGGCCTATGTGCACACGCCCCGGAAAATGCAGATGTTCCGGCGCGAATACGCCGCCGCCAAGAACAACACCCCGACCCGTTTCCTGACCTCCGGAGACGTCCTCCGCGACGAATCGACCGACAAGGTCCGGGCGGAATTTCTGGGACACAACCTGCGTGACATGCGCGCCCGCGGACTTTCCGGCTTCCAGCCGTGGGACCACAGCAGCTTCCACAACCGGGTTTCGCCCGCAAAAACGACGCCGAATCCCGACCGTTTCCGGAATCTCAAACAGCCGGGGTCGATTCCGGACCGGTTCGTCTCGACCGGCTACATCCTGACCGATCCCTACGCCACCTATGAACCCAACCTGACCGGCGCACAGCTGGAACTCAACTACCGGCCGCTCCTCGCCTGGATCTCCGGAAAACCCGGGGATTTCACGGAGCAGTCCCGGCATTTCCGTCCCGGCGAGACCGTCGAAAAATCGCTGACGATCCTCAACGACACCCGTCATCCGCGGACGATCCGTTACTCCTGGAAAGTCGACGGCATCTCCAAAGGCGGAAACGGTTCGGTCGAAGTCGCACCGGCAGGCCGTGCGGAAATTCCGATCCGGTTCCAGCTTCCCGCCGATGCGGCGCAGAAAAAGGAGGCGGTCGTCACCGCGCAGTTCGACTTCGGAGACGACAACCGGCTCGAGGACAGCTTCCAATTCACGATCCTCCCCGAAAAACGGCCGGAACTCCGCTCCAGAGTCGGCCTCTGGGATCCGGAAAAAACCGCAAAAGAACAGCTTGACGCGCTGGGCGTGAAAGCGAAAGAGGTCCGCACGGCCGCGGATCTGGAAGGCATCGACCTGCTGGTCATCGGCCGATACGGCCTCGAAAAACTGCCCTTCAACCTCGCGCCGGCTCTCCAGAACGGACTCCGGCTGCTGGTTCTGGAGCAGAAATCGCAGCAGCTCAACGACATGGGCCTGCGCTACGCGGAGCACGGCCTGCGCCGGCTCTTCCCGGTCGGAACTCCCGGCCGCGACCTGCTGACCGACTGGCGCGGCAGTTCAACCACCCGCCCCTACTTCCCGCCGGGCACCGAGGTCAACACCTCCTACCCCAAGGGGATGTGGAACGGCTTCCTGAACACCCACATCTGGTACTGCGGGCAGCGCGGCCACGTGGCCGACCTCCTGCGGGAAAAACC
>ERZ779869.2655-NODE-2655-length-14503-cov-39.768065_pt1 | contig 14503 bp, 17 predicted proteins | sample MGYA00511557_ERZ779869 | MGnify/ENA primary metagenome ERZ779869 (study PRJEB29588, sample SAMEA2154620) | human gut metagenome | biome: human gut; feature: human-associated habitat; material: faeces | place: Denmark | collected 2008/2010 ...
GTCATCTATCTCGCATGAAACATCGTGCAGCGCTTCAAATTCGTTGGATTTCTTAGGGTTGTAAATTTTTGTGATGTTGTTTAATTTTATCATCTTGTTTCTCCGATCAATTTCTAAACTCAGTTTTAAGTACATCTCTGGGCTGCTTATTTCTTACAACCAATAAAGGAATTATAATTGATAGCAACAGGAACAGAGCAAGAATTATTGCACAAATGCCGATGTATTCCACACTTATGGTTATTACGGTCTGTTTCAGGAACGTGTATTTTCCGATAATAAAAAATAAGGCGTCAGCAAAAATGGTGAAAATTACAACTATTATATAGTTAATAAAATTAATTACAGAACATCTTTTCCATGTGGCACCACACAAATAAAGTACTGCATAGCTTCTTAGATTCTGTGTTGTAGTAACTACGGTAGTTATAATTGCAGTAAATATGGTAATTATCAATATGCTGAGCGCTATAGGGAAAAGTGTATACAGCTCCTGATTCACGTATTGTTCGCTTTTTTCATAAATATAATCGGTATCATAATAATATCTATAGCCAAGCTCAGAGGTCATATTCTCTATCTCAATTTTCGAATAAGCTCCCTCGGGGAAATTTACTATAATTAAACTGTAAAAATTGTAGCAGCCCTTTGAACCTACCTTATCCATTATTTTATCTGTAGAAATAAACAGCGGATGACTGCGCATAGCTGAATTTAGTTGATAATAAAAGTTCCGAAAATCACCTGTGTAGTTATATAAATCAGGTCCGCCTGTACCATAAATATACTGATAGTCTGACATAATACCGGATATCTGTATTTTAAAGGATACTCCGTCCCAATCTTTAAGCTCAACTATGTCTCCTGTTTTATATCCGAAATTATCACAAACCACACACTGAGGAATTTCACTATCAGCGTCTGGAAGCTTTCCCTCTTTAAGATACGGAGGCAGTTCTTTCATTATTTCTTGGCTGTAATAGTTTATATATCCGCTTTTGTCAGAACCATCGTCAGAATCCATAATAACAAGATTTGCCTTGCCGCCGGTTACAGCAGTTGCTTTATCAAAATCCATTAATATATCCTCATCATATTTAAGATCATCCTTACCTATATTAGGCATTATGCAGATACCGTTCTGAGAAAGCGCTTCTTCAAACTGCGAATAATAAACTGTTCTATCCTTTAACGCTGACAGCATTATAATAATCAGCGCAAAAACCACAGCAAGCTGAATTGCGATCAAAATGTTTAGAATACGAGTACTTTTGGTAAGTTTAAACGAAAAATTCATATGTTTGCCTCCGTAAAGTTAAGCTTTCTGCTTATATTTCTTATCAGCATGACAAACAATACTATTGCCGAAACCGCAATATATCCTGCAAAAATACATACATATCTATTGAAATTAAGGCAGTTTATTGAATTGGGAAATATCTCCACCATTTTCGGGTACAGCAATTTATGAAATGCGTAAAGCGACAAAATAAATCCCGGCGAGATAACTGTTACAGCCTGACCAAGAAACAGCGCTATGCATCTTCCTCTAGTACTTCCGCACAGCCGAAAAACCGTTATTCGCTTTTTGTTGCATTCAATTATGTATTTATATAAAACTGCAAGGTTTACAGCAAACAGAAGAGCGACTGCTGCGGTAATAAATATTATTGTTCTGTAATATGCAAAATCGGTTATTGCCGAAAGATCCATATCCACAACATGACCGTGATCCGCCATTGTGCTGTTTACTATATTATCAATAGTAACAAACTGATTGTATGTAACAGGACGTATGAATTGAATACTGACAACAGCATTAAGTATAGTTTTGTCCGGAAGAGAAGTAAAGGGAATAGAATAAAAAACACTTCTTACACCACTGGGTATAGTATTTGAAACAGTATACTCAGTTCCGCATATGCTTACCTTATCGCCTATACCGGTCAAGGTTCTTGCCTCATTACTGTCATAAGATAAAGTTCCTGTAAATATTGTTTTTGTATCGTTAAGAAAATCGTCAGAAACAACAATATGTTTTTCTCCATTAATATATTCCTCGTCAGTCAGATCATATTCAGATGGATTTTCCATAACATTTACAATACCTTTATCGGTCAGTTTAAAAATGAAATCAAAGGGCGCAAGCCCAAAAAGATCGTTTTCAAATGTTCCGGAACAGTAAATCCATTCGATTTCTTCGTACATTGACTCCGGGATTTCTTTCAAGACTTTTGAAATATCTCCTTTAGTTATAGAGCTGAAATTATTATACCGAAACAAATCATTCAGCTCCTCTTCTTTGGTATTAAATGTAAGCAAATCGGTTCTTGAAGTCATCCATCCGCTCCATTCGTTCGCTTCAATTTTAACGGTGGTTGTCTTAGATTCTCCTATTAAGAGGTTATTACGATAGTTTTCATAAACGCCGTAAATAAAGCAGCCTATTACAGCGGTCAATACCGAAGTCATAACCATAAATAACAAAAGGAGCTTATTGTCTTTAAATAAATTCCGCAGTATTCTTAAAAGCATATATTATCTCCTGTAAAATATTCTGAGAGGCAAAATTAATATCCTGCCTCTCAGCCGGACAGAAATTAAAATACTATTTTTCTTGTTATGTCAACCTCGCCCTTATTATTTCCATTTTCATCTTGAACATATGACCAGTAACGAGCATAAAGACCCTCATAGTATATATTCTTTTGTGCGGTTACCCTTAAAAATGATCCGTTATCAGCCTCCGGTCTGAAATCAGTTTTATTGCTGTATATGCTGCCCAAAGCATTCCTTATTTCAGCGTATGAAAGAATAGCCGTATAGTTGTCCTTTCGGCATATGGTCATATTAGTAGCGCTGGTTGCATTTGTTAACGAATCATAGCTGTAAGTCTGTATAGAATGAAGATATGAATTTGATTGATCAAACGATTTATCAAGTACAACTGCATTCACACTTACAGCAGAAATAGAAGCCGTTATCAAAACGGCGGCACTCATTGCTGCAATCTTTTTAAATAATTTTATATTTAATTATAATATTATACATCATCTGAAAGTAAAAATCAATACTATAAACGCATTTTCTACATTTTTATAGAAATAATATCCATGCTATTGTGCATATTTAATATAATAAATATATAAAAAACAAATAAATCCGAACCCCCGTGAGAGTTCGGATATATCCAATATGGCTCCCCAAGTTGGACTCGAACCAGCGACCCTGATGGTTTTATTAGTGAAACATCTCAGTCCATATTTCCGAGGAACTTGTAGTAAACGACTATTTTCTGAAAATAGCCGTTTTCTTTTTTTACCTTGTCGCTGACAACAATCTTATCAATCAGACGGTTCAGAATTTCCTTGTCCAGCTTATCAACCGTATCGTATTGGCTTATCAGTCCTGCAAACTGTTCAGCATTAACTTCTTTTTCAGTTTGACATTTGACTTTTTCGTTAAGCTCAGATAATCGTTCCGTCAGCTTTTCCTGTTCCGTTTCACATTTAGAGGATAATTCTCTGAACCTCTTGTCCGATAACAAACCGTCCAGCCTGTCATCGTAAAGCCGTTCAAATTTGGCGTCAAGCTCTTTAATCCGTAATTTAATCGCTTGAATTTCTCTGTGTATGCAGTCCGTATTATCTGCTTCCGCACTTCCGAGCTTTTCCTTTACGCTTTGAACAAACGCTTCTCTGTCCTTTTGTACTATACAAAGAAGCTCCTTTATATCAGCCAAAACTGCATTGTACAGATCCTCATACTTTATATAATGTATGGAACATTTTTCTTTGCCTTTTTTCTTATATGTATTACAGCAGTAATAGTTATCTCTGTTGCTTGCGTTTGCAATTCCCAAAGCGTACCCGCATTTATCGCATTTCAGCAGTCCCGCAAATATATTGACGAACCCTGATTTGCTTGTGCGTTTGCGGCTTTCAAAACATTTATGCGCGTCGTTCCAAAGCTGTTCGGATATAAGCGGCTCATGCATATTTTCATTCACTATCCACTTATCCTCGCTCTGCTTTATCTCACGCTTACTTTTAAACGAAGCCTTGCGCCTTTTTCCGCTTGTCAGATGTCCGAGATAGGTACGGTTCTCCGCCATTTTTACAATGGTAGCTAAATTCCACTCATACGGATCCTTGTCATAGCTTCGTCCGCTTCTTTTCGCCTGAAGCGCGGCCGGAGTTATGACCTTCCGTTCGCTCAGGGTACGGGCAATTCTGTTATAGCCGTATCCATGATAAGCCGCCATTTCAAATATCCATCTAACTGTCGGGGCTGTTTCCTCGTCTATTTCCAAGACGTGCTTATCCTCAGAAGTTTTCCTGTATCCATACGGCGCCTGCGAGCCGATAAACTCTCCCCTTTTAGCTTTCGTTATAAATGCCTGACGTGTTTTTCTTGAACAGTCTGCGGGATAATACTGATTAAAGATGTTTTTCAGCGGCAGCATTAAGTCAAGGTCAAGATTTTCTCTCTCACTGTCTACATCGTCGCCTATTGCCACGAACCGAATTCCCTTTTCAGGAAATACGTCCTCAATGTACTTGCCCACCTCAATATAGTTTCGCCCTAATCTTGATAAGTCCTTGACTACTACCATATTTACTATTCCGTTTTGTACATCTGACATCATACGCTTAAAGCTCGGTCTGTCAAAATTAGTCCCCGTAAATCCATCGTCACAATAAAAATCATATACGGTATAGCCATTGGCTTTGCAGTAGTCCTCCAAAACCTTTTTCTGCGTTTCAATGGAAATACTCGTCCCATCCTGCTCATCATCTCTTGACAGCCGGCAGTAACACGCTGCTGTATATTTGCTTTGCTCAATCATCTCAATCCAACCCTTTCTGAGCAAAGCGGTTGACTGTATATATTGTACTACATTAAATCGCTAAAGTCAACCCTTTACCCATATTATTATGCTGTTTTTTCCTCTCCTCTTAACCGCTCCCTGATTTTTCTGCATACATAATCAACATACAGCGGCATAAGGTTTTCCGTTCCGAAGCGGCGCTCCACAAGATATTCCACTCTGTCCTTTTTTACGGCGGCAGTATTCTGTTCTGTATTTTTACTATTCAATAAATCATCTCCCTTATATTTTGCGTTAAAACGAAATACAATTATTAACGCCCCTCCGTTAAAGTGTTTTGTGCTTCACAGTTCGTCTATCGGAGTCGAGCTTTTTCAGACGTTCTGCGATATTCTGAATTTCCTTTGGAATGTCCCGAAACATTTCACGCTTTTCACTGTCTGTTCCGTATCGCAGTATTTCATTCAGATATTCTATGTAGCTCATCTTTTGCATACTCTCTACAAACAGCGGATTTATCTGCTCTCCAATATTTCGGGGAGCATATTTTTTCTCCACTGATACAGCTTGTTCAGATACTCCGATACAGCGGACTGAGCGTTTTTCAGCCAGCGGAAATATTCGGCGTTTGGATTCGGCGCCTTTTTAACAGGAACGGCGATTTCCCCGTTGAAAAGGTTAAGACCGAAATCATAGCTGATTTTCTTTGCGGCTTCAAGCTGAGATATGCCGAAAAGCTTTGCAACAAAGCCTGTTCCGTCACCTGACTCCCCACAGCCGAAGCAGTAAAAATGGTCAGGATAAATTTTCATGCTTGGCGTTTTGTCATTATGGAACGGACAGCAGGCCATTCCTGACCTGCCGACCTGCAACCCATAGAATTTTACAGCGTCAAGCATTGGCAGTCTTTCTTTTATTTCCTCAAAAACATTCAGCAAGCTTCTATCCCCTTTCGTTTTTTAATTGAAAGGAATAATTCTTTTTGGCGGGGTGGCAGCTTTCAGCGGCGAAGATGTCGACTGCCTTTAGCGAATTATGTCCTTTCATAAGGTAAGGAGATTAGAAAGGCTTTTTGTCGGGGTCATATTAAGCTTTTTTCTGTTTTACACAATTATCTTATGTTCTTTTATATATCAGCTGTACATTTAAACAAATTATATTTTAATACCCCGACAAAAGCGTTAGTTTATCTCCTATACTTTTGAGGGGAGGTAAGTATTTCTGCTGTTCGCCGCCGCAGAAATTTATTTAGGGGATACGGATCTTTTTATTTTTGTATGCGCAGCAAGCAGAGAAAGTGGTGCATACTTTACCACTTTCGGGTAATTTTAAGCGCTACCCCTTAAAATTGCAATCAGGGAACCCGCCGCCCTGATTGCATACCCCTTGATTTTTAGGTTTCACCTAAGACCGATTAAAAGTTTGGAGGTATTGTTTTTGAGAAAATACAAACAGGTAAAAGAGAAAAAGGTCACTTATTCATTGGACGAGTGGACGGAGGTGGAGCGACGAGCCGCACTGCTTTCAATGAAAACAGGAACATACATTAAACGCATATCCGTTGACGGTCAAATTACCTATTACAGCATGAAAAATGCTGTTCCCGTTTTGAACGCGTTGCGTATTATCGGGAACAACATCAATCAGCTTGCAAGAAAGGCTAATGAAATCAACAGCATTTACGAGGGGGATATTGCCGAGCTTAAGGAGGGTTACTTTTCTATATGCCATACGTTAAATCAATTTCTGTCCACACTACCGTCAACAAAAGCTTAGCCTACATACTTAATCCAAAGAAAACAGACGGTATGCTTTACACTGCCTCGCTGAACTGCATGACCAATGCCAAGGACGCATACCTTGCCATGAAAACTGTTTACGAGCATTATTCCGGCGAGAAATTCATTCAATCGATGAACTGGAGGGTAAAATTGAAACTCTGAAAGCAAGCTATGAAAATGCAAGGCAGGAGCTTAACCGTCTTATTGTCAGGCAAGAAAAGCTTGAAGGACTTACGGAACAGGCGGAGGAATATTTCTCTCTTGCGGACAGGGCTTCGCTTTCTCCTGCCGAACAGTTAAAGCTAAATATTTGCAGGCAGTCTATGATTAACAATAATATTAACGGGCGTGAGGATTTTGACAGGCTGAACGCTCTGCAAAAGGAAACGGGCAAAAAAATTGCAGCTCTCAAAACTGATTTTGAGAACTGCAAGAAGTTATATGTGGTTTATGCTGATATTGCGAAAACCTATTATGAGATTTCTATGGGGGATTATGTTTCTAAGCTTGTAGAAGAAGAACGCAGGAAACATTTACATAAGGGTAAGCGCTTTTGATATGATATCTTCCCATTGTGCAGAAACTAAACAGCAGATTTTGAATTTGTGTAAAAAAATACGGTAGACAATGTAGAATAACTACAAAGTCTGCCGTGTTTTTATATTTGTATACAAACGTTTTATTATATTAATACTTCTGGTATTAAAGCGATATATGGGAAAACAATTATAACAAAGTTTATAATAAAAAGCCAAAAGTCAATCTTCACTTTGTGATTCTTTTTCGATAATTTGCGAAAATGAATGTTCATTCCAAAGCCTATAATAATATGTGATATTATTATAATTGAAAGTACAACATCACGAAAAAAATCGTTTTTGGTTACGAAATCAGATTCAGGCCCCATAAATCCATACAACAAAAATAAACACATTCCGATGCTACTGTAAAGAATGCAGAAGATTAAATCGATTGCATAAATAGCCCCCTTTTTCACCAGTTATTAACCTCCTTATTTAACACTTCTGTCCATTCATTACTTCTAAAGTCAACAAGATCGTTAAAAGAACATCATTTCTATGATGTTTGCCCATATCGGAAAAAAGTATATAAGTAAACTTAAAATTACATAAAAGCAACGCCTTTTAGTGATTTTACAACTCTTTTTTAAAAAGACTAATTCACCTAATGCGTGTAAAAGTAATAAAATTGGGAAAATTATAATTCTAATATGTGGATTCAAATCAAATTTTGGGTCATTTGGCGATGTCATTTCGAATATTATAAATATACACCATCCAACAAAGCAATAAATGATATTAGCTATCAGTAACAGTGGTATTACTAAATGTCTTTTTCGATTGTTCATGTTATTACCAATTCACCACTTCTTTATTGATATAGCTTATCCATATGTCATTATGAAAATCAATCGTAAAGTGATTGTCCATTTGTTCAATTGCTTTTTTCAATGCTGCTGGTGTTGGTGTGCCAGTCCATATTCTAAAGTCAATATCTTCATCATAAGCTGTATTCCAAGCCTTCCCAGCAACTTCTGCACAATTATTTCCGATAAAGTTATAGTGATTAACACTATTACAATAATCAAGCATCAAGTTCATTTGATCTAACGTTATATCTCTTGAAGTTGCGCTGTTGTTTCCATAATTTCTAACATAAGAGCCATCAGCACTGCCATCCTTCGAACTATAAAGCAGCCTTAATTCTATATTAAAATGAATTCCATTTCCTGCTCCTTCTGTACTTGACTGTCCAAAAGATACACCACTTGATGAACCACTGCCGCTAAGTCCAGACATATATATTGCTATTATCCTAACCCATTATTTTGAATCATCGTTTGTATTATAATTTTGTATGTATTTATAAACTTTTACAATAAACCATGATAAAATTTCTGATATTATTACAAATCCCGTTATTATAGCAACACCAAAAGGCACCGCTTCCCTGCGATATCCTGAAGTAGCTCCATCTAAGTTAATTCCTACCATACCTATTCCATATAAGCCTTTTCCGTGATATATATATACTAATATAACATAGATAACATCACTCACCAACCAATAACGTATTTTTTCAGAAACTAGTATCATTTCTGCTGCTACCACTATTATCGTTGAAATTATCATCACAAAACCAGATACATCATCTAGGTTTTTAAATACGATGAAATTTTTATACAAAAAAGGTATAAGTAAGAAGTGAAACATATATAAACCAATAGTTATAACTAACGTACAGGAAAAATACGTTTGCTATCGTTTCTTATTTTCTTCAAAACAACACTCCTCTTTAGCGTGTATTTATACTGTACTAACAAAATTATTATATGCTATTAAGTAATATGTTATCTGTAAATGTGGGTCTGCTAACCCTCCGATTTTTAACTGCTTAAATCCAGGAATCTCTCCGCTTGAAATTATAAATGACTCTTTTGCATCTGCATATTTTCCCTTGACATCACGACCAAGGACATTGGAATGATTGTTTATTTCAGTTTTTTTCTTAGTTGTCATGTTTGCAAGTATTTGCATAAGATAAGCCGGACAATAATTAAATTCAACATGAGGTGGTGCAACATTAGTGATAATATGATTAAGGATAGAGTTAATATTTCCAAATAGGTCCCGCAATAAAGTACATCCAAAACCATGCGGTAAACAGACTAAATAGTTCAGAAACAATCCAATAGATAATCTTGTGGACTTTTGAAGATAGAGGTGCGATGAAATAGGCTACGAGTAGAAGAATTTCCAGTATCAAAAAAAGGGATAACTCCAGCCATACCGCTTTTCTACCAAGAACTGTATTTGTAATTCCGATTCCTGCGATTACGACAAAATATAGTATGTGTATAAGCAGAGCAACCAATAATTTCAGAATTAATTTTTTCATAAGCTATATCCCAAAACCGAATACAAATCATAAACAAATGAGTTGGGCTTTTCTTTTATTCTATTCTTTACAACAGATGGTATTGTATTTGTATCGATTTGGTCGTCTGGATAAATGAGATTCCAGGCTCTTGAAGCAACCAATATACAGTTGTTCCAAAGCAAATCATATGTGTTGTGTTCATTATGATATTGTATTAGTTTATCCCACTGATCCTGTGTAATCTTCTTAGTATAGGCGTAGTTTTTATCATATTCCTGCTTAAAATCACTTGGTTTTGAAGAATCATAGTTTTCTATATAATTATTTGCTTCAACAGCAAATTCTCTGTTGAAGTAGATTCCTGCCACATCACCCTCACTGCCACTAGAGGAGCCACTAGAAGGTCCTGCAGAACTGCCACTTGAACCACCTGAACTGCCGACAGAACTGCCACCGGAATTTGATCCACTTTCACCAGAAACTGAAGAACCACCAACAGCAGCTCCCGAATTTCCGATTGAAACAGACTGTCCGCATTGAATATCATATAAGCATGGGTCAATCTGATCCCAAGTTTGATAGGTATAACCACGAACAAATCCTGTGAAATCAAGCGTGTCATTAACAGCACTCTTGTATACAAGAAATCCGTGCCCAGTAAGAGGGTTGCTACAAGAAACTATTGTCAGTTCACCTATGACGATATCTTCTAATTCTTCATCATAGTAACCCTTGACACGTGGTTCATTATCCACTCCATCATCGATACCATCCCCATCCGTATCCCATTTAGTCGGATTACTATAATAATCATACTCAGCGATAGTGGGATAGGAATAATCAAAAGGCAATCCAAAGAGATAGAGGAACGAATTAATATCAATATATCTTGTCGGCCAAACGCTTTTCAGCTCCTCTTTATCAAGCAAAGAATCTCCGTCCGTATCTGCTGTTCCTAATCCAGTTGGACTTTCATCAAGCTTAACGATCTGAGGAATAAGACCTTTAAGAGCAACCCAGCAGCCGTTGTTTGTTTCTTCGTTAATCATATCAGCAATTGCAAGAAGTTTGTCTTTAAAATTTCCGCTTACGTCTGCAAATATACCTCCGGTGCCTTCATATAGTGATTTGTATGTTGACTGATAATATGAATTTGAAACAACGGATACATTTATATCGTCATTTACAAGCAAATCGACCATTTCATTCATTGACTTAATTCCATAATTATTATTGACTTTATAATCAGCGTCTGTAACCAATACAAAAAATTTTTGAGATGATGATCTTAAATCAAGCTGTCTTGCCATTTCAAGTCCGTCTATAGCAGATTCAGGAGTATCTCCGCCGCCGCTTACAGATAACTTTGAAATTTCTGCCTTAAATTCATCGGCTTTTTTAAACCAGTTAGAGCCATTATTCTGTTTTACATTGGTTGAATGCTGTCCATCGCAGGTAATATCTCTGTAATCGACGAGTGCGAAAGACGGACTGATTCCGGCAGCTTCAATTTCATTTACAAATGCGGTAATATTGTTCTTTACATTTGTAATATAGGAACCCATTGAGCCTGTAGTATCAATTACAAATACAATATCAACCTGTCCTTTTATTTCAACATTTGCAACGGTTGCAGCTGACCGTAATGCTGAGGCAGATGAATAAGTTTGCACCATAGGCTTAACATATGGACTGTTCTCAGTCGGCAGTTCAAGTCCCATAGATTCCAGCCAGCTCATAACATCAAGCACAAAATATATTCCACCGGCTGAAATATCGGCTTTTAATGTTCTGGTTTCTTCATCATAAACGGTTGCCAACGGAGTTGTATTTTCTCCGTCATTATAGCAGATAAGAAGTCCGTTTGTCAATTTGTCACCGACATTATAATTCTTTATTTTATAATCTTCGCTTAATGTAAATGAGATACTGCCGCTTCTTATTTCAGAATCAGTTATTTCAATTACTTTTCCTACATACGCACGTTCTTCGCCTTTTAAATATCCTGTATACTCGCTTATATTAATATTATTATTTACATTTCCTTTAGCTGAAACGTCAAGTGAGGAGGGTATTGCATAATTATTTTCAAACAAATCGCTGTCAAATCTGCTTTGATCAACAGTTTGCTCAAAATACTCGTCACAATCAAGCACTCCGTTATCATCAGTATCAGGCTTTAACGGATCAAGACCGAGAACAATTTCATCTCCGTCCTTTAACCCGTCCCCGTCTGTGTCCGGAATCAGTCGGTCATTTTTTGCGGACAGTTCAATACATGCCCTTCGGTTCCTCTCCCTACTCCTGCGTTTGCTCTCGTTTGATTTCTCCCTCTGTATCCTCTTAGCACAAGCGGGACAATACTTTGATATTCCAGAGCTGGGGACGTATTCAACACCGCACACCGTACAATTTTTAGGCTTTAACGCCGTCCACCGCTTTGTGGGTGTGATATGTAATTCACCGACAAAGCCGATGAATTTATAGTAAATCTTGATTTCCTGCCTTACTGTCCCGTCCGCAAGTTTCTCACGTTCCGAAACAAGTATCTTGTCTATGAGTGCGTTTATGATGGTTGCGTCCAACTCTTTCAGCCCCTGATAGTTGCGGATTAGGGATAGAAAGTCCCTCACGCCCTGCGATTTCTCATAGCTGTCATTGAGCGTTTCCGTTACCTCTTTCAGCCGTGCTTCAATTTCAAGCTGCTCTTTCTGGTATTTCCCCGACATCATCTCAAAATTCCGCTCCGTGATACGCTCCATTACCTTGTCCTCATAGAGAGAGGAAAACAGCCTGTCAAGCTCCGCAAGGCGTTTGTTCAGCTTCTTCTTTTCTTTCTCTAATGATTTCGCCCTGCTCTGGTCTGTTTCCGTGAGCCGCCTTTCTATGGCTCTGACCGCCTTTTCATCATTGACCGCCATATCCGCAAAGCGGTTGATGTCGGCAAGGACGGCATTGAATAAGTCCCTCGCTTCAATGCTGTGTGCGGTACACATAACATTGCCATATCTGCCATAATTATTGCAGGTGTATTGTACGCAGTCGATGATGTCGGGGCGTTTCCTCCTGTTGGCACTCGCCGCCCGCATCGCATAGCCGCAGTCCGCACACTTGATAACGCCCGAAAAGATATTCTCAAATCCCCCTGCGTTCTGCTCCCGCCTGCGGCTCGTCATAAGCTGCTGTACGGTGTCAAATTCCTCCTGCGTGACTATCCCCTCATGGGTGTCTGGTATCACTTCCCATTCTTCGGGCAGCTTAGAGGGGCGTTTCTTGCTTTTCATGTTGGCTGCAATCCGCTTGTAGCCTGCAAGGTTGCCCGCATATATCGGGCTTCTTAAAATGCCCCTCACGCTGTTCTCGCTCCAAATATAACGGTTTTCCTCGTTATCCTCAAAGTACCGCTCATAGCCTGTTGCCCCTTGCTCCACCGCATAAGCGGCAGGGCGTAGGATATGCTGTTTGTTGATGTGCTTGCGGATTTTGGCGATGCCGTTGCCCGCTAACGCAAGGTCGAATATCTCCCTTACCACATGGGCAACTTTGTCATCTATCAGCAGATGGTTGTGGTCGGCAGGGTCTTTGACATAGCCATAAGGGGCTGTTGTTCCCATGAATTTCCCCTGCTGAAACCTCGCACGGTACGCCGATTTTATCTTGACTGACACATCGGCAGAATACATTTCGTTTAGGATGTTGCGGAAAGGCGTGATGTCCATAGCGGATTTGTTTAAGGTGTCCACGCCGTCATTGACCGCTATATACCTCACGTTATGCTCTGGGAAAAAGACTTCCAGATATAACCCACAATCAAGATAGTTCCTCCCCAGACGGGATAAATCTTTTGTAATCACGCAGTTTATCAGCCCGTTTTCAATGTCCTTAATCATATTCTGGAAACTTGGTCTTTGGAAATTTGTTCCAGAGTAGCCATCGTCAACATACGTTTTTGCTAAATGCCATCCCTGCCTTTTCACATAATCCGTGAGGATGGATTTTTGTGTCGCAATGCTCGCACTCTCGTTATCCGTGCCATCGTCCTTTGATAAGCGGCAGTAAATGCCGACTTCATAAATCTTGTTCTCCGTTCTTATTCCTGCCATACTGTAAAACCTCCATATCTGTCCTAACGTTTTCATGTTCCATTGCGTACATTCTAAGCGGACAGCCCCTCATTGTCGAAGGTGTCGCCCTCGGCAATCTTCTTCCGAATATCCTCGGAGATAATCGGGACAAACGCTTCTGCAACGGTCTGTGTGCCGATATATTCTCGACTGATAATCATTTGTACTTGCCCTTTTGGCACAATACGCTTTCTTCTTCCAGTTGTTTTCCTATCCTCGCCCATACTTAAATCTTCCTTTCCAGACAGGGCAGGAGAACGTCTGGAAACGCCCCGCCCTGTCAATCAGATACCATCAATCCCCGCTGTTTACTTCTTTCTGTAATGCTTCAAGGAGTGCCGCTGCTTCATCAGCGTTCAACGTGATACCCTTTCCGCACTTCTCACGGTTCGGGGAAAAGCTGCGGATGTCATATTTCGGCTCTCTCCCGTTCCATGAAATAAGATTGATTTCCTTTGTGTAGCCGCTGTCACTCGCAGACAATACGGCGATTTCCTTTACAATCTCATACTGGATTTCTTTCATTCCTTACCTCATTCTCCTTAAAATTCTGTCTTTCTTCTGTTCCAAATTCCTGCATTTACTTCCCGAAAAAAGAAGGTTAGCGGCTGTCCCTGCTCCGTTTTCTCTGCAACTCACGTTCCAGAAGTCGGATGATGGTTTCCTCCATCTGCTTCGGCGTTGTGTCCTTCGGAAAGTATTTTTTCAGTTTGCTTGTGTTGATTTTCAAGGTTTCTTTCTGGTTTCCCTTTTCCTCCGTCATAATGGAAAATATCATATCCATGTCAAGCTGCCCGCTCTGGCTCATGCTTTTCATCCGCTGTGCCTGTGAGAGTGAGGGCGTTGCTTCTTCGCTCTCCATCGTG
>ERZ779869.2663-NODE-2663-length-14462-cov-4.003887_pt1 | contig 14462 bp, 14 predicted proteins | sample MGYA00511557_ERZ779869 | MGnify/ENA primary metagenome ERZ779869 (study PRJEB29588, sample SAMEA2154620) | human gut metagenome | biome: human gut; feature: human-associated habitat; material: faeces | place: Denmark | collected 2008/2010 ...
ACAATTTTTGTTTTTTCGTCTGTCATCTTCTTTCCGCTCCTTTCGACCATAATTATATCTGAAAAAATCTCTTTTGTTAAATGTGCAAATTCAGGTGGTTATTGAATATTTGCTGAAAAACATTTAGAATATTTTTATCCTTGGTTTGTTTTATGTTACCAAGAACCGCCACCGCCACCGCCAAAGCCACCGCCACTAAAGCCACCACCACTAAAACTACCATCACTTGAAGGGCTATGAGAGGAACTTGCAGAATTCATTGACCGATTAATTGAATTTGTAAGTGCAATTAAACTAAAATTATCAAAGGAAACTCCAATGTACCAAGAAGGTGGACTATTTACGATGTCATCAAATTTTGATATCCATTTTTTTGATACGCCTAGCACATATGTGTATGGCAAAATATCATAAAAGTAACTAGGATTTTCTTCAACTAATTCTTCTAGTTTTGGCTTTTCGGCTAGTGTTAAAAATTGTTTAAAACCTTTAATTTTGCCAAGCATTACTGCTCCATATTCAGTTCGTTTATTTACTTTTAACGCAACAAAATTTACAAGTATTGCAAGAGCAATGCATATGAAGAAAAAGACCGAACATATTGTAAGTCCCTTAAAAACTATTTCTAAAGTTGAATGAATTACAAACGATAAAAAGCCCAAAATAAATAGAATAATTGGCATAGGCTTTGGGTCAAAAATCTTATATAGTATTGTCATAAAGGTGACCAAAAAGATGAATACAAAACAGCACGCCAGTATTGTTGAATAAGCTTTAATAACGATGCTAGGTATTAAAATAGACCAAATAAACAAGAACATTGCAAGAATTACGCCAATAACTAAAAATGCATTATTAACTTTTGCTAAGATTTTTTTCTTTTCAGAAGATTTGTTCTTATTTTTAATAACGGCATTTGTTGTAAGGTAAAAGTCTGTTTTAACTTCTTCGGCGGTAGTTGTTGATTTGCCCGTTGGGAAAAGACCGTTCATAACAAGTTTTTCGTTTTTGTTATTGCCATCATAATCTTTAAGTTTGTAGAAAATTATTTTACTTTTTGTTGTTTTACCTTTCTTTGTGGTTTGAGCTCGTTCTTCTATACTTATATAGCCCTTATTTGCAAGAAAAATTATTAAAGAAGAAACATCAGAAGCATTAACTTTTCCTTTAAACAAAAATGCAAGATCTAAACTATTTAAGTTGTCTGGCGGATAAAAGGTAATAGGTTCTACAAGATTGTTTTTAGTAAAGATAAATGCAAAAACAAAGTAAATAATTGCTACTAATATTGGAACAATACAATAAACTATTGTTAAAGTCTTGTTCATAAAGGAAGCATTTTTAAAGTATCCATCAGGAAGTTCAATTTTAATTGTAAAGGCTTCGCCGGCATTTAAAATTGTATTCAATTTTCCGCTAATAGTGTTTCCTGTTACTGTATATTCCACATTGGCATATGTACTGTTATGTGTATTACCAGATGCAAATTCAATTTTAGAACTGTCAAAATCTTTAGGCATTGTTATGGTATATTCAACATTATTAACTCTAGTGTCCCATTCTGTTCCCACTAAATTAAAAAAGAAATAGTCGCTGTTTTCATATATGTCAGGACCGATACGATAATCATAACTAAAAGCATAAGTGTAATTTCCTGTTAATGTTTCGTTAGCATTACCAAATTTAAGAAAATAATAATCATCTTCTTTGCCGGTAACACAATTTGTATTTTGTTGTATTTTAACATTGGAAATAACAGCGGTTATGGCTTTATATGCGCCATCTGGCATAAGTACTCTTGTATAAGTTGGTATTTTTCTATAAATTCCGTGTTTTGGTTGTAAAAAGTTTACATCAATAATTTCTGTTACATTAAAAATATTATTTTCATTTACAACTATATCTAATTTATAGTTAGTAATTTCGTAATCACCATAAAATATGTCACCGCTTACTTCAGAGGATAGGGGGACAGACTCGGCAGTTGCAAAATTATTTGGTTCAATAAGTTTTGTTGCTGAAAAAGTTGCAAAAAGAGACAATACACTGCATATAAGCAGTGTAAGTGTAAAGAGATTCTTCTTAAAAAATTTTTTCATTTTTAGAACTCAACTTTAACATTTTGTCTTTGAACATCAGTTGCTTCAAACATTTTATAAGTTTGATAATTAAACATTTTGGCAACTAAGTTGCTTGGGAACATCTGTACTTTGTTGTTTAGTTTTTTAACGGTTGCGTTATAATAACTTCTGGAACTTGCAATTTCAGACTCTATTTTTGAAAGTTGTTCATTTAAATCTAAGAAGTTTGCATTTGCTTTAAGGTCTGGATATGCTTCTGCAAGTGCCATAATTCTATTAATTGCACCTGTTAATTTGTTATTTGCATCAACTTTGTCGTTTACACTAAGAGAACTATAAGGTTTGTTTCTTAATTCAACAATTTGATTTAATGCACTAGTTTCGTGCTTTGCATACCCCTTAACAGTTGATACAAGGTTTGGAATTAAGTCCCATCTTTTAGTTAAGTATACATCCATAGTAGAAAAACCTTCATCTGCTGAATTTTTTAATTTTACTAAACTATTGTGTACGCAAACAATGTATAAAAGAATTAATACAATAATTCCACCAATAATTCCTAATGCTATCCACATAATTTTTTCTCCTCATAAATTCATTTTTTTTATTATAACATTATACTATTCTTTTTACAAATAAATTCAATGAATAAATGGTTGCATAAAAAATTTGCCCCATAAAACTCTTTTATATAAAATTTTTATAACAATTAAATTTGTATGGCGAAGAATAAACTGGACTATAAATATATTTGCCACTATAAGAAAAACTTGCAGAGTGAATACCATCTTGGTCCATATAATAATAGGTATTACCATCTTCGTATAAAAAGATAGCTACATGTCTATCGGTTGAGTTTACATTGTTTCCGGTAATTCTATCAGCTATCATAGTGCCACAGTTTAAATTATGTGGGCTTGTTATTTTGCATGTGTTTTGAAACCCACCTGCATAGCCATATAAGGAATTTAGCCCAGCGACATTTTGTGGTGAAGTTTTGTTTACATTGTAACAAGCAATAGAAAAGGTCAGCCTAACAAAGCCAAAACAATCGGTATAAATTTTTTGTCCAGAATTGATTCTGACAATTGCACTTTCTAACGAATAATATTGTTTATGTGCGCTACCTGCGTTGTTTGTGTAAGATAAACTATAATAATGGTAGTCATTTTCATACACGATTGTATTAGACTGCAAAATTTGTAGACCAATTTTTGCAACAAGTTTTTTGTAATTATCGGTGCTTGAAGAAGAAAGTTTATTTGTCGCGTTTAAGAAAGCTGATTGATATTCTCCATCTAGCATAATTTTAAGTGGTGAATTGTTAACTAAATAATTAGGAGTGTTACTTTTTGTGCTATAAGTTGCATCATTGGAGTTCGTATTTGTAGTTTGCGCGCTCTCAGTGTTTATAGAGTGCTCTGAAACTTGTGTTTTAACTGAACCAATAAATCCAAAATGTGAACAAAACCAAATCACACCAATAAGGATTATTGATGCAATGATGTTAAAACCAAATATTTTAAGTCCCCCAACTTTTTTCATACTTAAAGTTTATCATATAAACAAGATAAATTCAATAGTTAGGGATAAAAATGTAGTTGCGTATGGTGCTGATAATATGATATAATTAGTAAAAACAGATAGGGGAAATATAATGTTGTATTATGTTCTGTCTAATTTATTAGATGATAATGATACTCTTGCTGCGCTAATTGCGATAGCTATAATCGTTATAGTTTTTTGCACTTGCATTATTGCTGTAAGCATTAAGTCAAGAAAAGAACAAAAAAAAATTGAAGAAGAATTAAAACAGCGTAAACAAATAGAAGAACAAATAGCTAAAGAACAAGAAGAGAATCTGAATAAGCCAGAAGAATTAAATACAGAAAATAATAGTACTAAACAAGATGATAAACAAGATATTATAATAAATAAAAAATAAGGCAGTTCATATCTTGAGAGAAACCTTTAAATTTCACAAAAGGAAAACATAATGGGAGGGCAAATTATGAAGAATATAAAAAAGATTGTTGCAATAATTGGTATAATTTGTTGTCTTCCAATATTTCTAGTTGGTTGTGGTAAATCGGTATATAATTACGAAAATGCTGAAGAGTATAGTGTTGGAGATGTTACTCTTGAAGAAAAAGTCCTTAATAGTATTAATATAAATTGGGTAGATGGGTCGGTAAAGATTATTAAAGATGAGAACATAACGACAATAATGGTTAAAGAATCTAGTACAAAGGCTCTTAAAGAAGAAGACAAATTAAGATACTTGTGCAAAGATGGCACTCTTAATATAATGTATCGTGAGTCTAGTACTAAAAGTGTAAATATTAATAAGAACAAAGAACTGCTTATTATGGTTCCTGCAGATGACTCTATAACAAAAAAAATAACTATTAAGACAATTTCTGCAAGTGTTGAGGTAAATGGAATTAAAACCGAAGAAACATTAATTAAAACAACTAGTGGTAATACAGATGTTATAAATTGCTGTATAAGCAATACTCAGATTTCTTCAACTAGCGGAAAAATTAAACTAGGTGGAGGAGCCTTGTTTGATTTAAAAATAACATCGGTGTCTGGAGGGATTTATGCTGAACAATTTATAAATAACAATGTTAACGTAGAGAACATCTCAGGAAGCACTATTTTGTGTTACAACGGTGGTTTGCCAACGGCGGTAACAATACAATCTACATCGGGTAACGTGACAGTAAAATTACCAGAAACTATTTCTGGTTTTGCTTTAAACAGCAGTACAACGGTTGGAATTATTAGTTGCGATTTTAAACTTAGCACCAATAATGTATTTGGAGATGGAAGTAGGCAACTTAATATAACTACCGTTAGTGGTGGAATAAATATTAAAAAAGTTTAGAGTAGGGAGGCAATTATGAAAACTGACATTGAAATTGCAAGAGAAGTTAAACCCCACAAGATTACTTCAGTGGCAAAAAGTTTAGGAGTAAATAGGTCCGATTTGATTCTGTATGGAGATTACAAAGCAAAAATTTCGGCAAAACCAATGGATAATCCTAAAGGCAAGTTAATTTTAGTGACAGCAATTAACCCAACAAAGGCAGGCATTGGCAAAACAACAGTTTCAATTGGTTTGGCTGATGCTTTTAAATTAAACAAAAAAAGTGTTTGTTTGGCACTAAGAGAACCGTCGCTTGGGCCGGTATTTGGCACCAAGGGTGGTGCAACGGGTGGTGGATATAGCCAAGTTATTCCTATGGAAGATATTAATCTTCATTTTAATGGTGACTTTCATGCAATTACAAGTGCAAATAATCTACTATGCAGTTTAATTGACAACCATATTTTTCAAGGAAATGAGTTAAATATTGACCCTAAGAATATTTTATTTAGAAGATGTATGGATCTTAATGAACGGGCACTTAGAGACATTGATTGTAATACAACCTATGATCGAAAAGAAAGATTTGTTATAACAGCGGCAAGTGAAATTATGGCAATTATGTGCCTTGCGACAAATTTGGTAGATTTAAAACAACGGCTTGGAAACGTTATGGTTGCTTTAAATAAGCGTGGAGAACCAATTTATGCTCGTGATTTGCACGCTGAAGAAAGTATGGCAATTTTACTTAAAGATGCTCTAAAGCCAAATTTAGTTCAAACATTAATTGGCACTCCAGCAATAATTCACTGTGGACCTTTCGCTAATATTGCCCATGGTTGTAATTCAATCTTGGCAACTCGACTTGCTATGTCTTATGCTGATTATTGTATTACCGAAGCTGGGTTTGGGGCTGATCTTGGAGCTGAAAAATTTTTAGATTTTAAATGTCGAATTGCCAATTTTAAGCCTAATTGTGTTGTTTTGGTTGCAACAATAAGAGCATTAAAGCTACATGGCGGAGAAAGCCAAGACAATTTGGCAGAAGAAAATCTTGATGCACTTAAAAATGGTATTTGCCATTTGAGACATCATATTAATGTGCTTAAAAATGTATATAAAATTCCTTACGTTGTTACGCTTAATAAATATGCAACAGATACCCCAAAAGAAATAGAATTAGTTAAACAAGAACTAAAAGATAGCGATATTATTGTTAATGATGTTTGGGGCAAAGGCGGAAAAGGGGCAAATGAACTTATGCAGGCCGTTATAAGCAAGTGTGAAGAAGACAATAGTAAATTTAGTTTTGCATATAAACTTAATGATTCAGTAGAAAATAAAATTTTAGACATTGTTAAAAAGGTGTATGGTGGAAAATCTGTTACTTTTACCGAACAAGCAAAGTTCGCATTAAAAACAATAAAAAAAGAAAAATTAGAAGGCTTGCCAATTATAATGGCAAAAACCCAATTTAGTCTGTCGGCAGACAAAGATTTAATTGGTGCACCATCTAACTTTAATGTAGAAGTTAAAGATATTGAAATTAGAACTGGTGCGGGATTTTTGGTAGTTGTATGCGGAAATATTTTACTTATGCCAGCACTTGGCAAAAAGCCAGCAGCACTTGGAATGACAATAGACAAAAACGAAGTTATAAGTGGTTTGTTTTAATAAAAAAGCATATTAGAAAAATCTAATATGCTTTTTTTATTCTTTTTTAACAAGACAAGCTAAGCTTTCAACGTGTGCAGTTTGAGGAAACATATCATAGGCATTTATAAATTTTAACATATATCCAGAATCCGTTAATAATTTAACATCTCTAGACAATGTGGCTGGGTCACAAGAAACATAAATAATTTTTTGCGTATTTGCATTAATCAGTGCATCAATAATACATTTTTCAACACCTTTTCGGGGTGGGTCTAAAACAACTATGCTATTTTTTTGTTTGTTTATTATTTGCGGTATTATGGTAGCACAATCTCCGCATATATTTATTAAATTTTCTATATTATTTGTTTGCTTAAGTTTGTTTGCGCTTTCTGTGGCTTCTTTAACAATTTCTATGCCATAGCAACGCTTTGCTTTTTTACAAATTTGTGCTGAAAGCAAACCTGCGCCACTATAAGCATTTATAACAACATCACTTGGCTGAATTTCTGCGAATATATCTGAATACAGTTCATCTTGAACGGCAAGATTTACCTGCATAAAGCTTGCATTGTTTACAGGATAGGTTATTCCGTTGTTGTTAACAACAAGTTCCTTAAGACCATAAACATGCTTCCAGTTGTTGGATAAAATGCAATTGTTATTAAGTTTATTAATATTTAAATTAAGACCAAAATTATTAAATTTGGTTTTAAGCTCGGCAACAAGGTCTTCTTGGTGTAATAATGTATCTGTTGTTATAACAATGGTAAATAAAAAATTGTCATTAACTTCTCGTGCAACAATGTGTTTAATTGTACCTTTTTTTGTCGCTTCATTATAGCCTGTTATATTAAATTTCTTCATAAAACTTGATATACAGGAAATTAGATCTTTAGTCCATTGCTTGCTAATAAGACAATCAGTTATTGGCAAAATATTATGCGTGTTTTTTCGGTATAAACCGATTTGGCCTTTCTCGTTAACTGGTAGGGCAATTTTATTTCGGTATCTGAATTTGTTTTTAGATACATACTTATTTATTTTTATATCTAGTCCAGCAATTTTTTTCATTAGGTGCGAGACTTTATTCTTTTTAAAGTCAACTTGGAATGAGTCGCTCATATGTTGAAGGTCACAACCTCCACACATATTAAAGTATGTGCATTCAGGTGTTACTCTATTGCTGTTGTGGTTGGTTATATTGGTGGCTTTGCCTATTGAATATTTAGATTTTGTATTAATAATTACGCCAGTTATAATTTCTTCTGGTAAGACATATGGCACGAAAACAACCTCGCCACCAATTTTAATGACACCATATGCATTATCATTCAAATCTACAACTGACTCTGTAAAAATACTATTTTTTTCCATTTTTTCGCTTTTTCTTCTTCTTTTTCTTTTTATGTTTGTTTTTTTGTTGCGGTTTGCCATTTGCAATTGTATATGGCAATCGTTTTTTCTTGCCTGTTAATTCCTTTCTTATTTGAACGGACACAAATTCTGGAACTTCTTTTACTTCGGTTACTTTTTCGTTATGCTTTTGACAGGTGAGCAAACTGAATGGTATGTACGCAAGCATAAGAATAAAAATCATAATAAAGCCCCAATTTATTCCAAAGCAATACATTGTTGTTTGCTTAACTTGATATTCTTCATTTTTATATTCGAGGTCAACTGTGTTTGTTAGGCTAGTTGAAAATACATAAATAATATAAAACAACAATAAAGCCCCTAGTATCCAAGATGCTTGAGCATTAATTATGTATAAAATCCTATTGTTTAGAATTAGGTTTATTATTGAAATTAACCAAATAATTCCAACTACAATATAGAATACAAGTGTTATTATGGATATCAAAACAATTTTGTCTTTAATTCTTTCATAGGTTAAATCTCCATTATAAATTAAGAAGTATTGATATTTGGCAGTTGTTTTGTTGTTTGCAAGAGCGGATTCATATTCCTCGTAAGTTAGCTCTCCACTTTGATATTGTGCATAATATTCAGATTTAACTTTGTTATATTCTTTTTTTAGTTCTTTTACATCGTTTTCATCGCTAAACAATGCACTTATTGCAGTTAGTGGAGTTATTCTTTCAGCTATAGGCATAGAGGAACTTTCGTACTTAGTGGCAAATTCTGGGTCATTAAAGGTGTATTCAGTATATTTATCTAACGAAAGTACAGGCATAAACATGGAAAATACGAGTAGCGTATAAAATGCTACCATGATAAATCTGAAGGCTAAATAAAGTTGTTTTTTGCTTTCCATTTTTTGCTACAAACTCCAAGGATATTATACATAATTAATTATATAAAATCAAACATAATTGCAAATTCTATTATTATAATAAAATTAATACTTTTTTATTTGAAAAAAATGACAACTAGTGTATAATAATTTGTGTAAAATAGAGAAATGGGGCGATTAATTGGGTATGAAAAGAAAAATTTTTGTTGTAATTTTTGCATCAATACTTTCGGCTTTTGTATTAAGTTTTGCATTATATAAAATTGTAGATTATTCTAATCATTACGAAATTACCTTAACAGTAGATTATGGTAACAGAGTATTATTACGAACTCTTGAAGCGGGAGAAACATATTTAATGCCAAGAGTACCAGACCGAGAAGGATATACTTTTGTTGGCTGGTATAGCGACAAGGCAAGAACCAAAGAGTTTGATTTTAATAAACCACTAAGACACAACACAACAATTTATGCAAAGTGGGAAGAAAATAAGGTGGAAAGCAATGAGTAATACATATGATTTAGCAATAATAGGTGGTGGACCAGCGGGAATAACAGCGGGAATTTATGCAACACGCTCTAATCTTAAAGTGGTTATAATTGAAGAAATGGCAATTGGCGGTCAGATTAATAGTACGCAGATTGTAGATAATTATCCTGGCTTTGGTGAAATATCCAGTCAAGATTTGTGCCAAAAATTAAATGAACATGCTGAACAACTTGGAGTAAATTTTATTTATGACGAAGTAACAGATGTTGACTTGACTTCCGATATAAAAACAATTAGCACAGGGTATTCTGGTGATATAGTTGCAAAAACCATTATAATTGCAACTGGTGCACGGCCTCGCAAACTTGGGTTACCTAATGAAGAAAGACTGATTGGTAATGGCATTTGTTTTTGTGCAATATGTGATGGCAACTTGTTTAAAGACAAAGATGTTGTAGTTGTTGGGGGTGGAAATTCTGCGGTAGAAGAGGCAATATATCTTTCTGGGATTGTGAAAAGTGTAACAATAATAAATGTGGTAGAAGGGCTACAGGCAAACGCAAATTTGGTTGAAAAATTAAACAAAATTTCAAACATATCTTGTTATTTGGACCATAAGATAGTAAAATTAAATGGTGAAGATAGCCTTAAAGGGGCATGCATAATAGACAATAAAACTGGCGAGGAAAGATGCATAGAAGCAAGCGGAATGTTTATTTCTATTGGAAGAATTCCTAACACTGAATTGTTTAAGGATCAAATAACGCTAGATAAAAACGGGTATATTGTTGCCGATGAAGACCTTAAAACGAATCTTAATGGAGTTTATGTTGCCGGTGATGTACGCCAAAAAAAGATAAGGCAAATAATAACGGCTTGTAGTGATGGTGCAATATGTGCAATTAATTGTGCTAATTACATTAAGTCTTATTAAGGGGGAAACAGGCAATGAAGTTCTTTCAAAATGATTGGGACAATGTCTTAGAAGAAGAATTTAACAAAGAGTATTTTAAGCAAATTATTAACAAGGTAGATGAGGCCTACGCAAAAACTAGGGTTTATCCACCTCGCAACAAAATTTTTTCGGCATTTAAAATGACACCATATAAAGATGTTAAAGTTGTCATTTTGGGGCAGGATCCATATCATGAAGAAGGACAAGCGCATGGTTTGTGTTTTTCAGTTATGCCAGGAATTCAAACTCCGCCTTCGTTAGTTAACATTTTTAAAGAGATTAAAAACGATGTTGGAGGATTTATTCCAGATAATGGGTATCTAGGGCCTTGGGCAAAACAAGGAGTATTGTTATTAAATACAGTTTTAACAGTTGAAGAAGGCAAGCCAAATAGTCACAGGATATTTGGCTGGGAAAAGTTTACTGATGCTGTAATTAAATCTTTAAATGAAAAAGATAATAGGGTAGTATTTTTGTTATGGGGAAATAATGCAAAGCAAAAAGCAGAGCTTATAGACCATAACAAACATACAATATTAACCGCTGCGCATCCTAGTCCGCTTTCTGCAACTCACGGTTTCTTTGGTTGCAAACATTTTAGCAAAACAAATGAAATTCTTGAAAATTCCGGGCAAACTAAAATTAATTGGCAGATAGAAAATATTACAAGGACTTTTTTCTAATGACAAAAAAAATAAGTTGTTTTTTAGTTGGCTTATTTATGGCTGTTATTATCACACTTAGTGCAGTAAGTGTGGGTAATGTTGTTAATGCCGACACAACAAAAAAACAATTTACTATTTTGTCAACAGATTTGTCTGCTTTAAATTTGACAACCGAAAAAATTGGCAATAGTCCGGTAGATGATAGCAACGGTACAATTAGACTTCCTGGCAAAAGCTTTATACCAAGTAGAGACAAAAACGAAATTACCGAATATGTTAATGATGAATTAGATTTAACCAATATTTTTGCCGAAACCAACATATATGGTACAACTCTTAGCAATATGTATATGTCGGTTTGGGTGTATTTTGGTTCAAGCTTACTTAAAGATCTTACAATTGGATTTACAAACGATGATGCATCTGTTTCTATTAAATGGACAATTTCAGCCGATGCACTTGAAACATTACTTGCAAGAACTCCAACAGATGAAGAATACTTGTTTTTTGGTGAAAATATTCCATATGGTTGGAATTGTTTGTATTTACCTTTCAGTAATGCGGTCAAGATAGGGGAGATAACGGCAAATATCGTTGGCGAAGAAAATGTAACTCTATTCAATTTAACAAAAATGATAGTTAAACAAGATGAATCTAAAATTGCAAATTGTCCACTTAAAATATATGACGTTAAGTTCATAGAAGGCTCACTCTCAGAAATTTCTTGTCCAATAAAAAATAAGGCTGTCTATATTTCTTTTAAGAGTGATGCTTTTGCAGAGCTAATGTCTACCGATATTTATACTAATGAGTATATCTCTTTCCCAACTGCAAAGGATGTTTTTTCTGCTTGTTATATTGATGATGAAAATTATTTGGAAAGTAGTGACTTAACAAAGAAATTTAAGTTAAGAGTAGACATTGGCAGTGGAGAGCCAATCCTTTATGAATTTGGGTCTGGTAATTTTAAAGTTAGAACAAATAGTATAACTTTAAAACCGAGTGTTTTAAAGCCGAATACAGACAATACCTACTTAGATGTTAAAAATTATGTTTTTAAAGCCAGTGATTATGGTAGTGGGGTTTGGTTTTTAGATAAAAACATTTCTGCAAGCGTTGGAGAAATAGTAAACATTAAATATACAATTCATAAAGCATTTGCGGACGCTGATATAAACTTTGAATCTGCTAATAGTGAAGTGCTGGAAATTGTAGATATAGATAGAGTTAATCAAGTAGTAAAAATAAAGGCATTAAAAAAGGGTACTGCAAACATTGTTGTAACTGTTAACGATGCTAGATTGGAGGATACCGATTTCGCTGAATCGGGGCTGACAAACAATGTAACAATAAATGTAAAGCAACAAGAAAAAACAACTAATGGAATGTATATATTTTTTATTATTTGTCTATGCCTAATTGTAGCAGTGGGTGGATATTTTGGCATAAAATCCATAATTCAATCTAGGAAAATGGAGGTTAAATAGCAAATGGCCTTGCAGTTTGATGATGAAGAATATTCTTCAAAGATACCTTATGATAGTGAGCCTATTTCAAGAAATACAAAGAATAATCAGTTTAAAGATGCTCAAAAGAAAAAAGATCCAAATACATCAAATAAAAACAAGTTCAACATATTTTTTATGGCAATTTGTATGGTACTTATAATTGCTATTGCTGTTCTTTATGGGCAAGTTAAGCAGGTGCAAAAGGCTAGAAATAATTACAATATTAACATTGAACAAAAAGGTGTCAATTTAACATACGCAGCAACCAAGGGTATGCTTAGCACCGTTTGTGTTGCAGCAAATACTGCTAATAATATTAGTGATGAAACGACTTTTTTTAGAGGGTCAAAATCTCAGGGTTCTGGTGTAATATTGTCGGTAGATAAAGATGCTGGCGATATGTATATAATAACAAATTATCATGTTCTTGCCAATGTTGAAACTAGAGTATATTATGGTTATTATTACATTATGCTTTGGGACGGAGAAACCCCAATTCCTGCTTCTTGTGTTGGTGGAAATTATTTGTATGACATTGCGGTTCTTAAGGTAACAGGGTCAAGTCAAGTTAAATTAAGTTCTTGCCAAGCGGTAGAAGTTGCTGACACCCAAGATGTTGTTATGGGAGAATCTTGTTTAACCATAGGAAATTCTATGGGTATGAACCTTAGAATCAGTAATGGCATTGTTTCAGTAGAAGAAGTTTTAAATGCCAAAACAGAAACTTTTACATCAATCTTTTTAAGCTTTAGTGCTGCGGTAAATAGCGGAAATAGTGGTGGTGGACTTTACGACAGCAGGGGAAACTTAATTGGCATTGTAGATGCAAAGTTCAATGATGTAAATTCATCTACTGGAACGCTAAGATATAATGAAGTTGTTCATGGTATGTTTTATGCAATTCCAAGCAATATCGCAGTTGGTGTAGCAAAAAATATTATTAGAAATAATGGTACACTTCGTAAGGCCGATATTGGTTTAACATATGGTGAAACCTATGACTATACTAGTAAAAGTATTGAAACAAATGAAGAGACTGGTGGACAAACACAATATAAATCTATTATGCTTACAACATCTGGCAAATTTAAGGCAAACGATATTATTGAAAGTTTTAGTTACGAATTTGGTGGTAAAACAATTAATGTAACTTGTGACCATATTTCTAGCATAGAAGGACATATATTTAATTGGAGCATAGGCGATACTATTACCTTTAATGTTACCGATAGCTATGGCGCCAATAGGTCGTTTGATGTTACAGTTAATTATTACGAATAATAAAATAATATGGGGTTTGACTATATAAAAATGCTTGACTTGGCACGCTTAAAAGTTGTATAATCAATTAAAATTAGCAAATAAGGAGATTAAAAATGTCTTTCGAAAAGGTAAAAAAAATCATAGCAAAAAATCTTTCAGTAGATGAATCTAAGGTTACCATGGAGTCAGACTTTGTTGCAGACCTAGGCGCAGATTCAATTGACTTAGTTGAAATATATATGGATCTTGAAGATGAATATAAAATGTCAATTCCTGATAACGAACTTCCTAACATTAAAACAGTTGGGGACTTGGTTAACTTTGTAGATAGCAAAATTAAAAAGTAATTAACAAAAAGGCCAAGGCAATGCTTTGGTCTTTTTTTATACAAAAATTATTATTGTCTTGACACTTTTATAATAATTAGTATAATTTAGTATTGTTATTTTTTGCATCTTAACAACTAAAAAATTTTAAATATTTTGTTTTATAATTTATTACCATAAAATATTAAATTGTGTTTGACTTGCGCACATAAAATACATTGTTTAATAAACAGGTACCTTGGCGACTTATACTGTGTGGCTTGATTGTTTAAGTTGGTGATAATAAAAAACAATAGAGTTTAAAAACAAATAGGCGAAAAAAACTTATGCTAACGTAGCTCAGTTGGTAGAGCAGCTGATTCGTAATCAGCAGGTCGCGGGTTCGAGTC
>ERZ779869.2666-NODE-2666-length-14455-cov-4.039097_pt1 | contig 14455 bp, 9 predicted proteins | sample MGYA00511557_ERZ779869 | MGnify/ENA primary metagenome ERZ779869 (study PRJEB29588, sample SAMEA2154620) | human gut metagenome | biome: human gut; feature: human-associated habitat; material: faeces | place: Denmark | collected 2008/2010 ...
AATATTATTTTAATTTTTATTAAGCGAATCTAAGTAATTTGCAACATCTTCTGCAAAAATTTTAACCTGTTCATATGTCAAACCGCCTTGAAAATATGCGGTATATGGTGGTCTAATTGGTCCATCGCAACTCATTTCTATGCTTGCGCCCTGAACAAATCCGCCTGAAGCCATAATAACATCATCTTCATAACCCGGCATATAACTTGGTTCTGGTGAAACAAAACTATCAACTGGTGAAGAAAATTGAACTCGCTTAATAAATTCTATCATTTTGTTCTTGTCATTAAAATCAATTCTTCTTATAATATCGTTTGGGATACAATGGACATTTGGATAAGATTTTATGCCAAATTTCTCTAAGACCTTGCCAATTAAAAGGGACCCTTTTAGTGCGTTTTTAACAACACTAGGAGCAATAAAAACACCTTCAAAATAATTTTGATAGCCTGCTACATAACTCCCAACTTCTGCACCAAGTCCAACACCAAAAAGTCTTCCTGCAATGCGGTCAACTAGTTCTTTTTTCCCTGCCACATAGCCTCCAGTTGGTGCAATTCCACCGCCAGCATTTTTAATTAAACTCCCTACAACAATATCAGCGCCTATATCAGTTGGTTCCTTTGTACTAGAAAATGTGCCATAGCAATTATCAACAAAAACAATCACTTCTTTATTAATTTGTTTAACAAACTTAATTGCTTCTGCCAGTTCTTCAATTGAAAAAGTGTCACGAGTGCTATACCCACATGATCGTTGTATATAAATTACATTTGGATTAATTTTTGTCATATATTGCACAATTGCATCATAATTAAATTTTCCATTATTAAGTTCAACTGCTTTATACTCTACACCATAATCAGACAAAGAACCAATACCCTTTTTGTTTACACAAGGTAAAAGGCTATCGTAAACATCACCAGTTATAGACAAAATTTTGTCACCTGATTTTACAATGCCCATTAAACTTGCACCAAGAGCATGGGTTCCACAGGTAATTAGTGGCGAACAAATTGCACTTTCAGCATTAAAAATATTTGCGAATAATTCATTCAATTTAATTTTACCAATATCGCTATAACCATATCCAGATGACCCATACATATGTTCTAAGGCGATTCTAGATTTTTTAAACGCATTTAATACTTTTTTTTCATTTTCTAGGGCAATATTATCAATTTGTTTAAATAAATTTTCAAGTTCTTTTTCAGATTCTTCAATTATTTTATTCATACTCTTTCTCCAAAAAGTTGTTAACTAATTTAATAATATTTTCCTTATCATCAAAATTAACCCAAATAATATTTGGCAATTTTTTAAGGTAAGTAATCTGTCTTTTTGCATAGTTTCTGCTATGTTGCTTAATTAATTCAATTGTTTTTTCTAAGGATTGCATATCATTAAGGTAATCAATAACTTCTTTATAACCAATGGCAAGACCACTTTGTAATAACTTTTCTTGACCATACTTTGCAATAAGCGACTTAACTTCATCAATAAGGCCATTATCAATCATTTTGTCTACTCTTAAATTAATGGCGTTGTATAAATCTTCTCTTTGTGGTGCAAGACCCAAAAGCAGATAATCATATTTATGATTTTTTTCAATCTTTTTAGGGTCTCCACCATTATCTAGAATTTCAAGATATCTTATTACAACTCTTGTTCTATTTTTGTCAACAAGTTTACTTGCTTCTTTATCTCGCTTTTCTAAAAGGTTAAATAGTTCATCTACCCCATTCTTTTTTAAAAACTCTTCATATTTATTTCGGACTAATGGGTCACTTTCACAATTACCAAAAGTAAAATCATTAATTAATGCATTTATATATAGACCGGTGCCACCAACAACAATTGGTAAACATTTTTTTGTCGCAATTTCCACTATACTTTTTTCGGCAAGTTCTTTCCACATTGACACATTAAATGACTGAGTAGGACTTACCACATTAATTAAATAGTGATTTATGCCTTGCATTTCATCGGTGGTAACCTTTGCTGTTCCAATATTCATTTCTTTAAAAACTTGCATACTATCGGCAGAAATAATTTCACCATTAAATTTTTTTGCCAATTGAACAGCAAGACTGGTCTTGCCAGAAGCTGTTGGGCCAACAATAATAACTATTTTTTGTTTACTCATTTACACTCCTACACTATTCTTTTAAACCATTTTTCAATTTGGTCTTTAGTGATTTTAATTACAATTGGTCTACCGTGTGGGCATAATAGTTGTGTTTCTTTTTCATCTAAGGTATTAATTAGATATTTAATTTCGGAGTCGGCCAGGCTATCTCCACCCTTAACAGCCGATTTGCAAGCCATAGTTGCAATCCTGTGTCTTAGTTCTTTTTTTACGGTAATTTTACTTTCATTTTTAAGATCTTTTAAAATCTCAGCAAAAAATTCTTTCAAATTAATATCATTCAACAAAACGGGAACTGCTGAAACTTTAAACGAACTTGCACCAAAGTATTCAATTGAAAAACCTAATGCATTAAGATCATCTAGGTGATTTGTTATATAATTTTCTTCAATAGGATTTAAATTTAAAATATATGGAACAACTAATTCTTGACTATAAAGTTCTTGCTTGTCTAATTCATCCATATATTTATCAAAAAGAATACGCTCGTGCCCTGCGTGTTGGTCAATTAGAAGCAAGGTTTCTTGCCTTTCAAGCAATAAATAAGTGTTAAATAATTTACCAATTATACGATATTGTTGTTCATTAAAATATTCTTCTTTGGTATACTGATTACAATAGATGTCAGCTGATAACTGTTCACCTGCACTTTGTGTTTCATAACTTTCGTTCATTTGTTCTAAAAGTTTACTGCCAAGTGATATACCACTCTTAAATTCATCATCGTTATGAAGAATATTTAGTGCAGAAAATAATTCTCTTCGTTGCTTAACAAGCTCTTCTGGTTCATTTACAAAATCTTTACTATTTAATGAATAACTATATGTATTTTCATCTAAATTTTGTTTAACACTTTGCATAGAGTAACTACTATTTCTATCATCATCTTCTATGCTTATAGTTGGCTCAGTACTTGCTAATTTTTCTTTGATTTCGGCACAATCTTGTTCGTTAATGCTTAATCTGTTGTCTTTGTATTCTGATATGCCAGGATTATTATTGTTGATACTAGCACTATCATTCATTTTGTTGTCCACAATATTAACAGCAAAATCTAGTCCATTAATTTTTCTGTTTACCGCTTCAAAGGTCTTTATATAAATATCACTGTTGTTTGAAAACCTAACTTCCATTTTATTAGGATGTACATTAACATCAACAAATTCATAGTCTATATCCATATATATACAATAGAATGGAAATTGCTTTTTCATTAAAAAGCCACCATATGCATTAAATACAGCACTTTGTATAGTAGAATTAAAAACATATCTATTATTAATAATAAGAGTTTCATAAGTTTTATTTGGCTTAGAAAATTCAGGCTTACCTAAGTAACCATAAATTTTAAGATAGCCATAATCTTGCTCAAAATATACCGTTTTCTCTACTGCTTCTTTACCATATACAACATAAAGAGCATCTTGCATACCTTTGCCAGAAGATGCAAATTTTTGTTTGCCATCAACAATATATTTAATAATTACAAAAGGGTTTGCCAAAATAAACCTAGAAACTAAGTTTGTAATTTCGCCTTCTTCTGTCTTTGGCTTCTTTAAAAATTTAGCACGTGCTGGAACATTAAAAAATAAATCTTCAACCAAAATATCGGTACCATTGCTTGCACCAACTTGATTAGCTTCTTCAAAGACACCACCATTAACAGAAATTGTTCCGCCAGTTTCAGCATCTGCCGTTTTACTGGTTAACTTTACCTTACTAACTGCCCCAATAGACGCAAGTGCTTCACCCCTGAACCCAAGAGTTTTTATACTAGATAAATCTTCAGCTGAAGAAATTTTGCTAGTTGCATGTGGCAAAAAAGCCTTTTTAAGGTCATCATAATAAATTCCTGAGCCATTATCTGTAACCCTAATTTTAGTTATTCCACCATTTTCTACTTCAATTGTAATATTAGTGCTTCCGGCATCTATTGAATTTTCCACAAGTTCCTTTACAATAGAAGCAGGACGCTCAACAACTTCGCCCGCCGCAATCTTATTGTAAATACTAGGTTTCAAACAATTTATACGCATTGTTTTTTGTCTCCCCTTTTCCTATTTTTTTACTTTATCAACTAAATTTTGCAAGGTAGAAAAAGCCACTAATGGCGAAACGGTGTTCATATCAATGTCACTAAGAATATTCAATACTTCAGTAACATTAATATTTTCTTTGGTCTTAGAACTTGTCAAAGTCTTCTCATTAAAACTATTTTTTGTTGCAGAACTATTTGCAGTCTCTTGAAAATATAAAATCTCCTTTGCTCTTGCTATTATCTCTTCTGGAAGCCCTGCAAGTTTAGCAACTTCAATACCAAAGCTCTTATTTGCACTCCCTCTTGCAATCTTGTGCAAAAAGATAATGTTATTATTAACTTCTTTAACAAGTACTCTATAATTTTTTACCCCTTCTATTTTGCCTTCAAGGTCAGTTAGTTCGTGGTAATGGGTTGCAAATAAAGTTTTACAAGTTAAATGTTTGGATAAATATTCTACAACACTCCATGCAATACTTAATCCATCGTAAGTAGAAGTCCCTCTACCAACTTCATCTAATAACAACAAACTTTGTTTAGTTGCATTATTCAAAATGCCAGCAACTTCTGTCATTTCAACCATAAACGTACTTTGTCCAAATGCCAAATCATCACTTGCACCAATTCTTGTAAAAATTCGATCTGTTATAGCAATACTAGCAGATTTTGCAGGAACAAAAGAACCAATGTGTGCTAAAAGTGTAATTATGGCAACTTGGCGCATATAAGTGCTTTTACCAGCCATATTAGGGCCAGTTATAATCATTGTTCGGTCTTCTTCGCTGTCTAAATAGCAGTCGTTAGGGACAAAATCATTTCCATTTAATAGTTGTTCAATTACTGGGTGCCTACCACTTACTATTTCAATTTTGTTTATGCTATTATTAATAATTGGTCTACAATAATTGCCTTCTTTGGCAACAATGGCAAAAGCAATTAAAGTATCAATTACTGCAATTGCTTTAGATAATTGTTGTAAAAGTGGAACTTTACTTTGTAAAAAGGACTTAATTTCAGCATAAAGATTTGCTTCAAGTACAATGGCATTTTGAGTACAATTTAAAATCTTGTCTTCCATAACTTTAAGTTCTTCATTAATAAATCGTTCACCATTTGTGGTAGTTTGTCTTCTTATCCAGTTTTTAGGAACAAGGTCAACTTGCCCCTTAGATACTTCTATGTAATAACCAAATACACGGTTATAAGAAACTCTTACGTTTTTAATACCTGTTTCTTGTTTAATTTTTGCTTCAAGTTCAATTAACCATTGTTGTCCCATAAGACCAGCATTGTTATAGTCATCTAATGTTCTGTCAAATCCAGCCTTAATATATCCACCTTCTTTTAAAGTAGTTGGTGGGTCATCTTTAATGCTTCGTTCAAGTATGTCAATAATGTCATCAAAATTACCCAAATTTGATAATTGCAATTTTAATAAGGAACAAGTAACAGAATTTGATAATTGTTTTTTTAACTCATTAGCTTTAATTAGTGAGCCTTTAAGAGAAACGCAGTCTTTAGGCATAATGTTGCCATATGCAATTTTACCAGTAACTCTTTCAATGTCGTAGATTGAACTTAATGTTGCACTAACTTCATCAACCAACATTTGCTTATTTAATAACTCTTCTACTGCATCTAATCGGTCGTTAATTATGTTTTCATCTCTTACCGGCTCTTCTATGTAAGACCTAAGAAGCCTTGCACCCATACTTGTTTTTGTTCTATCAAAAAGCCCTATTAAAGAACCTTTTTTCTTTCTAGTAGTCATGTTTTCGGTTAGTTCAAGGTTTCTTCTTGTGTTAGAATCAAGGTATAAATATAATTCAGATTTTTCCTTGTAAATTTTGTTTATATTAGAAAGTAATCTTTTTTGTGTTTCATTTAAATATTCAATTAGACCGCCCACGCTCATTACAATTTCTTTGTCATCATCAGTTAAATCAAAAACAGAAAGATTTGCTACACCGAACTGAACTTTACAAGTCTTTAATGCTTGACTATATCCAAAAGCATAATCTTCATATTGCGAAAATTTAGGAACAATTCCAAGTTTTACCAGTTGAATTTTGTCTTCTAATTGTTTTGCTTCAGAATTTACAATAATTTCACTTGGCTTTACTCTGGACAAAGTATCCTCCAAAGTCTTAATGCTATCACATTTAATTGCATTTAGCTTGCCAGTTGTTATATCTGCATAAGAAACACCCAAACCATTACCCTTTTTAGCTATAGACATTATGTAATTGTTTGTTTTTTCATCTAGGTTTTCGGTAAGCGTTCCTGCAGTAACGATCTTAACTACTTCTCGTTCCATTATTTCACTTGGTTTAGTTAGTGATGGGTCACCCATTTGGTTGCAAACTGCAACTTTGTAACCTGCTTGGACAAGTTTTGGTAAATAGTTGTCTATTGCATGAATAGGAATTCCACACATAGGTGCTCGGTCGTTCCCTTTTCCACATTCTTTTCCTGTTAGGGTTAGGTCTAGTACCTTAGATGCAATAATGGCATCATCAAAAAACATTTCATAGAAGTCGCCAAGTTGATAAAACAAAATTGCATCACCATATAGTTGACTTGCTTCAAGATACTTACGCATCATTGGCGAATATTTGTCTTTTTGTGCAATAATATTAGAATTTACCATATAAAACTGTCAGTTTAGACTTAGTTATAGTAACCTGTCTAAAGTCTCCTATATAACTTTCGGCACTTGCATCTTTTTCAAGTGCAACATAAACGTTTTTGTTTTGTTCACTAGAACAAGCCAAATAGTTTTTATTTGTTCCTTCAATTAAAACTTCAATAGTTTTTCCAACCTGTGATTCTGAAATTTTAGAAGCAATCTCTCGTTCTAATTCAATTAATTTTGCAAGTCGTTCCTTTTTGATGGCAAGTGGAATTTGGTTTTCCATTTTGTCAGCAACTGTTCCCTTCCGCCTGCTATAAATAAAACCAAAAATTTGCTGATATCCAACTTCTTTAATTAGGGATAGAGTTTCATTAAAATCTTCTTCGGCTTCTCCAGGAAAACCAACAATAATATCGGTAGTTAAACCAACATCAGGAATTTTTTCTTTAATTTTTTTAATAATAGAAAGATAATGTTCTCTTGTATATTTTCGGTTCATTTTATCTAATATTAAAGAACTGCCACTTTGAACAGGCAAATGAATGCTATGGCAAATATGTTTAGAATTTGCTATTGTATCAATCAGCTCATCAGATAAATCTTTTGGGTGACTAGTCATAAATCTAAGCCTAAATTTATAATCAAACTTATCTATTGCTTTAAGCAAATTAGGAAATGAAACATTTTCATCTTCAATATCATTTCCATAAGAATTTACATTTTGACCTAGCAATGTAATTTGTTTGTAGCCTTCATTTAATAAACTCTTCACTTCATCTAAAATGTCTTGCATTGGTCTAGATATTTCTCTGCCTCTGACATATGGCACAATACAATAAGTGCAATAATTGTTGCAACCAAAAGAAATGTTAACATAAGCATTTACCCCACTTGTTCGATAAAACTCGTTAGCATCTTTACCACTTTCTCTTTTATCAATAATTGCAATTTTACTTTTGTTTTCCTTATACCAGGATAAAAATATTTCTTTAAAATCAACAAGATTATGCGTTCCGATAATTATGTCTATAAAAGGAAATCTTTTTTTAAGTTCTTCGGCTCTACTATCTTGTTGTGTCATACACCCTGCGACAGCCAAACATTTAAGTTTTCCAGATTTTTTGTTCGCTTTAAGGTTCCCAATAAAACTTTCTATTTTCTTTTCGGCACTTTCTCTAATAGTGCAAGTATTTATTACAACTATGTCAGCATCTTTAGCATCGCTTGCCTCGCTCATCTTTAATGAAGAAAGCATACCAGCAAACTTTTCACTTTCGTGAACATTCATCTGACAACCAAATGTTTGTATAAAATATTTCCAATTAAATTCATTTTTTTCCATAATGTAATATTATACAATGAAAAATATTATTTTTCAACTAATTAAGCAAATTTGAATAATACTATTAAACTTATAAATACTAATAATATGAAGGCTTCCACTGGTAAAAAACTATTAATCACATTAGAGATTATTACTCTTTGTTTTACTTTTATTGCAAGTTCTCTCTTGCTTGCTTTTAGCATTGCTACCAAAGATGCAAAGTTAGACTCTAGCAAATTATCTTCGATTAATTCTAGCATAATGTATGTTTCAGCAAGTGGAGAAGAAGCAAAAAATACTAACAGCAATATTGCTTTAAGTCAATTGCATGATTATACAGTTAATGCATTTATTGCAAAGGAAGACAAAAGGTTTTACAAACACCATGGTTATGATTTAATAAGAATGTTTGGAGCCTTAAAAAATAATATAAAAAATAACGAAGTTGTAGAAGGTGGCTCCACTATTACTCAACAACTTGTGAAAAACACACATACAACAGGCGAGAAAACAATTAAGAGAAAGCTTAATGAAATTAAAATTGCAAGTGAACTTGAAGACAATTATACCAAAGAAGAAATTTTGGAGATGTACTTAAATACTATTTATTTTGGAAACAATTGTTATGGCATAAATGAAGCCAGCAAATATTATTTCAATAAAAGTGCAAGCCAATTGTCAATTGCTGAAAGTGCTATATTGTCAGGTCTTATATCTGCACCAAGTGTATATAACCCCAAAACAAACTTAAATCAATCTAAAAAAATGGGTAAAATTGTGTTAAATTTAATGCAAGAGCAAAATTACATTACAGAGACAGAAAAGCAAGAGGCAGAAAAAGAAATTGATTCAATAACCCTAAACATATCTAGTGATTACATTAACCAATACCTATCTTATGCAACAAAAGAAGCCTTGCAGATTTTAAACTTAAATTCATTTGATAGTAATAACGACATTGTTATTATAACGCATCTAAACACACAGGCACAAAACAAACTTGCTAGCGAAATCTTTAATACTGAATATTTAATTGAAAATGAAAATGGAATAACTCCAGACAACTGTGCTTGTTTAATAGACAATGATACTGGAGGAATTGTTGCCTTTGCTGGGAAAAGTGAATATGATTTAACTACCTTAAGGCGACAACCTGCAAGTACTATCAAGCCAATTATGGTGTATGCCCCTGCCTTTGAAAGTTTGGGGTACTCTCCTGCCACCTTAATTTTAGATGAGCCAATTAATTTTTCAGGATATTCACCGCATAATGCAACAAAGCTATATTATGGTTATACAAGCATAAGAGACAGCTTAATTAGAAGCACAAACATACCAGCTGTAAAAACTCTTAACGAAGTTGGCATAGAAAACGGCAAAAAGTTTGCTGAAAATCTTGGCATAACTTTTAATGAAGATGATAACAATCTTGCATTGGCATTAGGTGGATTTACCGATGGTGTGACAATAACCGAACTTGCTGGAGCATACAGTGCTTTTGCAAATGGCGGTTATTATATTCAACCCCATTTTGTTAAAGAAATAATTATTAATGGAACAAGTGTTTATAAAGAAAACTATACTAAAAAAAAGGTAATGAGCGAGTCTACTGCTTACTTAATGACTGACATACTTAAAGATGTTGCAAAGCGTGGCACTGCACGCAAACTTAACAAATTAGGAGATTATGTTGCATCTAAAACAGGAACTAACGCAACTGACAATAATAATCTAGATGCAATTAATGTTAGTTATACTACTGAACACACCGCAGTTTGTTGGTTTGGTAACACATCAAACAATAATGGAAGTATGGATAAAAGAATTAATGGAAGTACCTATCCAACCATTATTGTAAAAAATTTGTTTGAAACAATTTATGAGAATAATCAACCTGCCGACTTTACTATGCCATCAAGCGTTGTTAAAGTTAAATTAGATGCAAATGAATATAAAAATAATCATTTAATATATCAAGCGAATGAAGATTGCAACAAAACAATTGAAGAAGTTTTTGATAAAAATAATATTCCAGAAAAAAAAGAAAGTTTCATTATTCATAATAATGAAACTAAACTTTTTATTAACTTTATGATGTAAGTTATTTTATAAACAAACTATCCTCTGTCATTTCAGCAGGTTTTTTTAACTTCATCATTTCTAATAATGTTGGAGCAATATTACCTAATTTCCCGTTGCTTTTTAATTTTGCATTTCTAAATTCTTTGCCAAAAATAAACAATGGAACAAGATTGGTCGTGTGAGAAGTACAAACTGAACCATCTTTATATAACATTTGCTCAGCATTTCCGTGGTCGGCAGTAACTATTGCACTTCCGCCAATTTCTTCAATTTTATTAAGAAGTTTACCTAAACATTCATCTACCGAAGTAACCGCTTTTATACAAGCATCTAAATTGCCGGTATGGCCAACCATATCAGGATTTGCATAATTTAAAATCAAACAATCAATGCCACTATCTAATAGTTCAATTGCCTTATCGGTAACTTCATATGCACTCATTTCTGGTTGAAGGTCATATGTTGAAACCTTTGGACTATTTACCAAAACTCTTTTTTCTAATTCAAAAGGTTTTTCAATGCCACCATTAAAGAAAAATGTTACATGAGCATACTTTTCAGTTTCAGCAACTCTGCCCTGAGACAACCCTAAATTGCTTAAATATTCACCAAGAGTATTGTGAGGAACTCGTGGTGGAAAAGCAATCTCACAGCCAACAAAACTTGCATCATATTGTGTCATACATACATAGTAAACCTTTTTGTATCCACCTTCTCGTTCAAAATTATCAAAATCTTTGTAAATAATTGAACGAGTTATTTCTCTTGCTCTATCTGTTCTGTAATTAAAAAAGATAATAGAATCGTTTTCATTAACACCAGCATAATCGCCAATCACAATAGGTTCAACAAATTCATCGGTAAGACCATTATTATAACTTTCATTAATAGCTGTTATTGGGTTAGAATAATATATTCCCTTACCCGCCATTAGGTTGTCGTAGCCTTTTTTTACTCGCTCCCATCTGTTATCTCGATCCATTATGTTATATCTGCCACAGATGGTTGCTATCTTGCCCATACCAACATCTTTTAACTTATCTTGAACTAGTTTAATAAAGCCTTGTCCACTGGTTGGCGGAGTATCCCTGCCATCAGTAATTATATGAATTAGCAAATTTTGCAAGTCGTTTTTCTTTGCAAGGTCAATTAAAGCAAACAGGTGTTCAAGTTTGGAATGAACTCCTCCATTTGAAACCAAGCCGACAATATGTAGCGTGGAATTGTGTTTTTTACAATTTTCAATTGCTCCCATAAACGCAGGATTTTTAAAAAAGTCACCATCTTCTATTGCTTTTGATATTGCGGACGAGTCTTGATATATCACTCTTCCTGCACCAATATTCATATGTCCAACTTCACTATTGCCCATTTGTCCATCTGCCAAACCGACATACGAACCACTTGCATTTATTAAGGTATGTGGGCAATTTTGCCATAACCAATCTAGGGTTGGAGTATTTGCTTGTTTTACTGCATTTCCTTCATACCTATTGCTTTCTCCAAGACCATCTAAAATTATTATTGCCTTCGTCTTTTTAGCCAATTTAAATTCCTCCTTTAACAAAAGAATTATAACATAATTACTGGTCTTTTGTGAAATAATTTTTAATTAAAACAAAAAAAAGAAGCAAACATTTTTGCTTCCTTTTTGCCTTATATTTTTTCAACAAGTTTAAGATCTATTTTGCCTTGTTCATCAATTTTTAATACTTTAACTTTAACTCGGTCGCCAAGATTAACAACATCTTCAACTTTCTCTACCTTTTTATCGGCAAGTTTAGAAATATGAATCATACCATCAATACCATGCTTAATTTGAACGAAGGCGCCAAAAGGCTTAATAGTAACAACTGTTCCATCGTAAATTCCACCAACTTCTGGTTCAAAACAAATTTCCAAAATCATTTCTTTTGCTTGTTGAGCAGACTTTTCATCATCGGTGGTAATCATAACTCTACCATCATCTTCAATGTCAATTTTAACACCAGTTTCATCAATAATCTTGTTTATTGTTTTTCCACCAGAGCCAATAACATCTCTAATTTTGTCAGGGTTAATTGTAAATTGAATAATTTTTGGAGCATATTTGCTTAATTCTTTTCTTGGTGCAGGAATTGTAGCAAGCATCTTTTGCATAATTTCAAGTCTGCCAACTCTAGCTTGTTCAAGTGCGGTTGTTAAAATCTTTTTGTCTATGCCCTTAATTTTAATATCCATTTGAATGGCGGTAATGCCTTTTTCAGTACCTGTAACCTTAAAGTCCATATCGCCATAGAAATCTTCTATACCTTGAATATCAGTTAAAATAGCAACATCGTCTTCATTTTTTATTAGTCCCATTGCAACACCAGCAACAGGAGCCTTAATTGGAACGCCTGCATCCATAAGAGAAAGCGTAGATGCACAAGTGCTTGCCATTGAAGAACTTCCGTTGGAAGATAAAACTTCACTTACAAGTCTTATTGTATAAGGGAACTCTTCCTCGCTAGGAATAACAGGTTCAAGTGCACGTTCTGCAAGTGCACCATGGCCAATTTCACGCCTTCCAGGAGCCTTAAGTGGTCTTGCTTCTCCAGTTGAATATGGAGGCATATTGTATTGATGCATATATCTCTTTTCTTCTTCTGGGTCCAAACCATCTAGCTTTTGTACGTCACCAATTGAACCAAGTGTTAATGCGTTTAATACTTGTGTTTGTCCTCTTGTGAATACACTGCTTCCATGAACTCTTGGAAGAACTCCAACTTCGCACCAAATTGGTCTAATTTCGGTTAACTTTCTGCCATCAGGTCTTATGTGCTGATTAAAGATCATGTCTCTAACAATTTCTTTTTTAACTTTGTATAAGGTATCAGCAATTTCACGTTTTTTGCCTTCAAATATCGTTTCAAAATGTTCAAATACATCTGCTTCAACATCTTCAACAGCATTATGTCTTACCATTTTATCCGTTGTTGGAGCAAGTGCTTCTTTAAGTTTGTCATAGGCATATTCTTTTACAGCCTTTTCAATGTCTTCAGGAATTTGGTAGTAATCTATTACGGCTTTTTCCTTGCCAATTTTCTTTTGAATATCTTCAATAAATGCAACCTCTTGCTTAATATATTCATGTGCAAACATAATTGCATCAAGCATTGTTTCTTCACTAACTTCCTTAGCGCCTGCTTCAACCATCATAATGGCATCTTTTGTTCCACTAACGGTTAAATGCATTAAGCTTTTTTCCATGTCAGCACAAGATGGGTTTAAAACAAACTTGCCATCAATTAATCCAACAACACAAGAACCAGTTGGACCAGCGAAAGGTATGTCAGATATAGATAACGCAACACTGCTACCTATCATTGCAAGAACTTCAGTTGGGAAATTGTTATCTACTGAAAGTGGTGTTGCAACAACAGCAACATCATTAAAAAACCCCTTTGGGAACAAAGGTCTTAGTGGTCGGTCAATCAATCTAGAAATTAAAATTGCCTTGTCACTTCCTCTTCCTTCCCTTTTTTTAAATCCGCCAGGAATTTTACCTACCGAATACATTTTTTCTTCAAAGTCTACTCCAAGTGGAAAGAAGTCCATTCCTTCTCTTGGTGCTTTACTCATAGTTACATTAACCATTACTGCACTCTCTCCGCAAGAAACAATGCAAGTTCCGTTGGCATAACCAGCATACTTACCGCTTTCAACGGTAATTTGTTTGCCACATAAATCAAGTACAAATTTGTGATCTTCCATTTCTCTTCTCCTCTTAAAACAAGGCCCTTCCTTGTTTCTGTTTTATTTTATATACTTATTATATATAACACCTTAAAAAATAAAGTTAGGGTGAACGAACAACAACCCGTTCACCCCTAATTTTACTTACTTTCTAATACCAAGTTTTTCAATTAAAGCACGGTAGCCTTCTAGGTTAGTAGATTTGTAGTAGTCTAGCAAACCACGTCTTTGACCAACCAATTGTAACAAACCACGTCTTGAGTGATTGTCATTTAAGTGCTCTGTTAAGTGACTTATTCTTTCGCTTAAAATAGCAATTTGAACTTCTGGAGACCCAGTGTCACCTTCTTTTCGTTGGTACTCAGCAATAATTTTGCTTTTTGTTTCCTTTTCCATAAATTTTCTCCTTATTATATTTTCACTAGAGTCTGCGTAAGCCGTTGGAGTATTCGGTAAACCCAGACTAAAGCACTATAAGTTATATTAGCATATTTTTGTATTTTTGTAAAG